>Ga0163200_1000089_pt1 | contig 42262 bp, 46 predicted proteins | sample PL_2010_200m_FD_113535 | JGI IMG/M metagenome (GOLD analysis project Ga0163200, IMG submission 113535) | Freshwater microbial communities from Powell Lake, British Columbia, Canada to study Microbial Dark Matter (Phase II) - PL_2010_200m | ecosystem: Environmental > Aquatic > Freshwater > Lake ... | reverse complement strand
TATACTCTACTAATATAATAGAGATAATAGAGGAGAGAATATATGCGCATAACGTATAAAGGGGATTATGCCCTAAAAACAATCCTGGATTTATCCTTGCACTATGGAGCCAGTCCTGTGACCATCCACGACTTGGCTAAGCGTTCGGATATTCCCATAAAGTTTCTGGAGCAGATACTTCTAGATTTAAAACGAGGCGGTTTTGTGGAGAGCAGGCGGGGTAAGATCGGAGGCTATCTTCTTGCCCGGCATCCTTCGCAGATAAAGTTGGGAGATATAATCAGATTTATCGATGGCCCGATTGAGCCATTAGCCTGCGTGGGTAAGAATTATAAAGGTTGCAGCGATATGGGGAGCTGCGTATTGCGTGGTATATGGAAGAGGATATCCGTAAGCACAGCGGCGATCATTGATAATATTAACTTTGAAGAACTGGCGAAAAAGACAAAACGCCTGGATTCTTCGTTAATCTATCAGATTTAATAAAAGAGGTGTTACTATGAAAATAGCCAAAGATATTACCAAGCTGATAGGGAATACTCCTTTAGTACGCTTAAATAGGGTAACTCAGGGTTGTTTAGCTGAAGTAGCAGCAAAATTAGAGTTTTTTAATCCCTGTTCTTCTGTCAAGGATAGGATCGGGTTGAGTATGATTGAAGAGGCAGAAAAGGAAGGCAGGATTAATAAAGATACTGTTATTATCGAGCCGACATCAGGTAATACCGGGATTGCTCTGGCTTTTGTCTGTGCGGTAAAAGGATATAAACTGGTTCTGGTAATGCCTGAGACAATGAGTATCGAGCGCAGGCAGCTTTTAGCTGCTCTGGGTGCCCAGATTATTTTAACTCCTGGCCTAGAGGGTATGTCTGGAGCCGTAAAAAAGGCAGAGGAACTAACAAAGACTGACAAGCGGTATTTTATGCCGCAGCAATTCAATAACCCTGCTAATCCAGAAGTGCACCGTCGTACTACTGCCAAGGAAATCTGGGAAGACACTGATGGTAAGGTTGATATTTTAGTGGCAGGTGTGGGCACCGGAGGTACAATTACCGGCGTAGGAGAGTTTATAAAAAAGAAAAAAGCAGGCTTTAAGGCAATTGCTGTTGAACCTAGGGATTCTCCAGTGTTATCTGGAGGTAAACCCGGGCCACATAAGATTCAGGGTATTGGCGCAGGTTTTGTGCCCGGAGTATTAAATTCTAAAATTATCGATGAGATAATCCAAGTCTCTAATGAAGAGGCTGCCTTAACAGCGAAAAGATTAGCTAAAGAAGAAGGGATTCTAGCTGGGATATCTGCAGGAGCAGCTACCTTTGTCTCTCTTTTAGTTGCCAGACGCAAAGAGAATAAAGGCAAGCTGATTGTAGTAATATTACCTGATACAGGAGAAAGGTATCTAAGCACCGATTTATTCAAGTCTTAAATGAAATAGCCTTGTTTTCTGAGGCAATGACCGGGGGAGCGCAAGAATGATTATTATAAAAAAGGAGCGATTGATGAGAGAAAAAGTAGAGAAGGCCTTAGATAAGGTGCGGCCCATGCTTATGGCTGACGGAGGCAATGTAGAATTAGTCGAAGTAACGGCAGACGGTGTAGTAAAATTAAAACTTACCGGCACCTGCGGTTGTTGCCCGATGAGCCAGATGACTTTGAAGATGGGGGTAGAAAGAATTATTAAACAGGAAGTCCCCGAGATAAAGGAAGTGTTGGCGATATAATATATTTTCAAGACTGGGTCTTGAATTATGCTGTAAGGAGGGATCTTACAGCGCGTTTAAAGTAAGGAGGTAGTATAAATGAGAACCATAAAAGAAATAAATGAAAAGATCAAAAAAGGCCAGGTAGTAGCGGTTACTGCCGAAGAGATTATTGACTTGGTGGAGAAAAAAGGGGTAAAAAAAGTTGCCCAGGAAGTAGATGTAGTAACTACCGGCACATTCGGCCCAATGTGTTCAAGCGGGGCATTTTTTAATATCGGGCATTCCAAGCCGAGGATAAAATTAGGCGGGGGGACATGCAGGTTTAACGACGTTCCGGCCTATTGCGGTTTTGCTGCTGTAGATGTTTACCTGGGTGCTACTGCCATACCCGATGATGATCCACGCAACAAGGTTTTTCCGGGTGAATTCAAATATGGCGGAGCGCATGTAATTCAGGAGCTTGTTGGCGGCAAGGATCTGCGGCTTGAGGCAACTGCCTATGGCACAGATTGTTATCCGCGTAAAAAATTAGAGACATTGATTAATATCAAGGATATGAACGAAGCAGTATTATTTAATATGCGCAACTGTTATCAGAATTATAATGTGGCAGTGAATCTTTCCGATAAGATGATCTATACTTATATGGGCGCGTTAAAGCCAAAATTAGGTAATGCTAATTATTGTTCGGCAGGTCAGCTATCCCCTCTTTTAAAAGACCCGCACTATAAAACAATTGGTGTAGGAACCAAGATATTTTTAGGCGGAGGAGTCGGTTATGTGGCTTGGCAGGGTACACAGCATAACCCGACAGTTAAGAGAAAAGAAAATGGAGTGCCCCAGGCGCCAGCTGGGACACTAGCAGTAATCGGCGATTTGAAGCAAATGAGCCCGGAATGGCTTGTCGGTACAGGTATGCTTGGTTACGGAGTCACCTTGATTGTTGGGATTGGCGTTCCAATACCTGTTTTGGATGAAGAGGTAGTAAGATGCGCTGCGCTTAAAGATGAAGAACTTTATACTCAGATAGTAGATTATAGCCAGGCGTATCCTCAGGTAGTTCCCGGAAGTCTGGGAGAGGCAAATTATGCGCAATTAAATTCAGGTAAGATTACTGTTCAGGGTAAAACTGTTCCCACAGGTAATCTCTCCAGCTATTCCAAGGCGCGTACGATTGCCGAAGAATTGAAGTCCTGGATTAAAAACGGAGACTTCCTCTTGACTGAGCCGGTGGCAAGTCTGCCAGGAGCTGAATCAGGGTATACTTTTAAGCTTCTAAAGGAAAGGCCGTTATCGTAAGCTAAGGGAGGCTGTATGATTTCCAAGAGGATTGTTTTGCATTTTCCGCACCGCCTTGTTGATCAACCTATCATCTATAATTTAGTCAAAGAATATGACTTGCAGTTTAATATCCTGAAGGCTTATGTCACCCCTCAGGAAGAGGGTTTGATGGTGCTTGAGCTAACTGGTAAGGATGAAGCTTTCGACAAAGGGATCGAATACCTGAAGTCAAGAGGTGTAAAGATTCAGCCTCTTAGCCAGGATGTTATACGCAATGAGAGCAAATGCACTGATTGCGGGGTATGCGTTCCTATATGCCCTACGGGGGCATTGGCAGTTGATCCTTTAACGCGCAAGGTGCATTTTTACGATAATAAATGCATTGCCTGCGAACTTTGTTTGAAGATCTGCCCTACCCGGGCAATGGAAGTACATTTTTGATGTTAATAGATAATAAGTTTTTGCGGCTTAAAGAAATAATCTCAAAGATGGGGTCGGTATTAATTGCCTTCTCCGGCGGCGTTGACAGTACCTTTCTTCTTAAGGCCGCATTGCTTGTATTACCGGAAGATAAGGTCTTGGCAATAACAGCCAATTCTGCTACGTATCCTAGGGAAGAGTTGATTTGTGCACGCAAGACTGCTTACGGATTAGAGGTAAGACATAAGGTTATTCAAACCCATGAATTAAATGATAAAAGATTTCTCCTTAATCCAGCCAAAAGGTGTTATTTCTGCAAGAGCGAATTATTCTCCCGCTTAAAAAAAGAAGCAAGGAAGGCAGGATTAAATTTTGTATTAGACGCAACGAATGCCTCGGATAAGAAAGATTTCCGTCCGGGAGCAATGGCTAAAAATAGATTCAAGATTCGTTCGCCGTTAGAAGAAGCAGGTATTACCAAGAAAGAGATCAGGGTATTAAGCAGACGCTTGGGTCTGTCTTCTTGGGATAAGCCTTCCCTGGCGTGTCTTGCCTCACGCATTCCTTACGGAAGAAAGATTACCCCGGGTTTATTAAAGAGAATTGAGCAGGCGGAGTCTTATTTAAAAAGAATGGGCTTCAAGCAAGTCAGGGTAAGGGATTATGACGGCTTTTGCCGGATTGAAGTCGACGGGCAAAATATCCCCAGGATTATGCATAAGCGCAATTTGGTAGTAGAAAAATTAAAAGGGTTGGGGTATAATTATATCACCTTAGATTTGGAAGGTTACCGCACGGGAAGCTTAAACGAGGTTTTAAGGGCAGGTAAAGAATGAAAAAAATATATTTAGATTACGCTGCTACTACACCTACAGATCCTGAAGTAAGTAAGGCGATGCAGCCGTATTTCTTTGATAAGTTCGGCAATTCCTCAAGTATACACAGCTTCGGTCAGGAGGCCAAGAAAGCTATTGAAGATAGCCGCCAGACACTGGCAGATTTTCTGGGGGCAAAACCGGAAGAGATTATCTTTACATCCGGAGGTTCGGAATCTAATAATTCGGTAATCAAGGGCGTTGCCTATGCCTTGGAGAAGAAGGGCAGCCATATCATCACCTCCGCTATCGAGCATCATGCGGTAAGCGAGCCGCTTAAGTTCTTGGAGAAGAAGGGATTTAAAGTTACTTATGTGGAGGTAGATAAAGCCGGCCTGGTTTCCCCCGATGATATTAAAAAAGAGATTACAGATAAGACCATTCTGATTTCTGTGATGCACGCCAATAATGAGATCGGTACAATCCAGCCTGTTGCCGAAATCGGCAGGTTTGCCAGAGAAAAAGGTATTTATTTTCATAGTGATGCTGTGCAGGCTGTCGGGCATATCCCAGTTAATGTTAATGAGCTAAATGTGGATTTTTTATCTTTGTCCGCGCATAAATTTTACGGCCCCAAAGGTGCGGGTGCCTTGTATATCAGAAAGGGCAGTCGGATGGAGAATTTTCTGCACGGGGGTGACCAGGAAAGGGGCAGAAGGGCCTCGACGCATAACACCCCTGGCATTGTAGGGATGGCCAGGGCTATAGAATTATGCCAGGAAAAGATGGCGGAAGAAGCCGATTTTCAGATTACTTTGCGCGATCATATTATCGAGGAAATCCAAAAGAAAATACCCGAGGTTTATCTAAACGGGCATCCTGCTTCAAGGCTTCCCAATAATATTAATTTTTCCATAAAATATATTGAAGGAGAATCTCTCCTGCTTAATTTGGATATGTTTGGTATCGCCGCCTCTACTGGTTCAGCCTGTACCTCAAGTTCTTTGGAGCCCTCACATGTGCTTTTGGCTATCGGACTGCCCCATGAAATCGCCCATGGCTCCTTAAGGATTACCTTGGGCAGGTGGACAAAAGAAAATGAGATAGAATACTTTCTAGATTGCCTTCCTAAGGTAGTAGCCAAGCTGCGTAAGATGTCCCCCCTATATGATAAGAAGTAAGCCAAAAACCAGGATGAAGAAACTTCCGAAACTGGGAAAGATCCACCCTGATTTTTTCAATAAAGTTATTTATCCAAAGTTAGGCAGGAAAGACCATGCAGCCCTTGTCAGGCCGCAACACGGCGTTGATTTTGGGGTTGTGGATTTAGGTGATAAAGTGATGGTTTTATCCACCGATCCGTTTTATATTGCCAGGGAGCTGGGTATAAGGAAAGCTGCCTGGTTTGCCGTGCATATCATTGCCAGCGACGTAGCGGTAAGCGGTATTGCACCCAGGTTTTTATCAATTGATTTAAACCTGCCTCCGGAGATCAATGAAGATGAATTGATTTCGCTTTGGGATGTTGTTGACAGCGAATGTAATAAGCTGGGTATTAACATAATCACCGGCCATACGGCCAGGTACGCCGGTTGTAATTACCCTATGGTCGGAGGGGCGACTATGTTTGGTATTGATAACAGAGAGAAATTGATTATCCCCCGGGCCAGAGTAGGTGATGCTATAATAGTAACAAAAGGACCGGCTATCGAGACAACAGGTTTACTCGCTGCTTATTTTCCCCATTTTCTGGAAGAAAAATACGGTATTTCTTTTACCAGGAAAGCCCAGGACGTATATTATCAGATGTCTACTGTCAAAGACGCTATTGTCGCAGCTTCGGTAGGGGGCGTAACCTCTATGCATGATGCCACTGAATGTGGTGTTTTCGGAGGCCTTTACGAGATAGCTGAGCATAGCCGGGTGGGTATGCGCATATACCTGGATGAGATGGTTATTCAGGAGGAGGTAAGAAAGACTTGCGCCTGTTTTAACCTGGATCCCTACAAGGCAATTAGTGAAGGAACCTTGTTGGCTACAGTCAGGAAAAATAAAGCCGAGGTCGTTCTGCGTGCGCTAAAGACAGCAAGGATCCCCGCAAGTATTGCCGGAGAGGTAGTTCCCGAAAGGGAGGGGATGTATTATTTTAAAAATAACAAAAGATATAGGCTAGAGCATCCCCGGGTTGATCCCTTTTGGGGAAAGTTTGAAGAATATCTGAAAAAATAATGCAGGAAAAAATTATTGATTTATTAAAAAGAAAACAAGATTATATCTCCGGCGACCAGATTAGTCAGAAGCTGGGGATTAGCCGCCAGGCACTTTGGAAGCATATACAGCAACTTAAGGATACTGGTTACGATATCGTTGCTGTACCGCATTTGGGGTATAAACTTGTATCATGCCCGGACAGGTTATTTACCTTTGAAGTAAGCCACGGCCTTAATACAAAATTTATCGCTAAGAGGATTTATTATTTTGATAACCTCGCTTCAACCATGGATAATGCCTTGCAACTGGGGTTGAATAGTGCGCCTGAGGGGACGCTGGTTCTGGCTGAAGGCCAGGCAAGAGGCAGGGGGAGATTAGGGAGAGATTGGTTTTCCCCCAGGTATAAAGGTATTTACTTATCTTTAATTTTAAGACCGAAGATCCCTGTAGAATTAAATCCTTTGCTTACGCTGATGGCTGCAGTGAGTGTCTGCGAGGCAATCAAAGAAATTCTAGGTTTATCAGTACAGATAAAATGGCCGAACGATATTTTCATGCAGAATAAAAAATTAGGTGGCATATTAACAGAATTAAATGCCGAAATGGATATAACGCGTTTTGTAGTTATTGGTATTGGGCTCAATGTCAATAACGAGAAGAAGGCATTGCCTGCGCTTGCTACATCGTTAAAAGAACAAAATGCCCATCAGCAGATAGATCGGGTTAGCCTGCTTAAAGAGATCCTGCGTCAAATAGAGTTAAATTATTTACTTTTACAAAATCAAAGTAGTCATTCGATCATAGATAAATGGCGCCGGTACAATATCACCTTGGGCAGAAGGGTAAGAATAGTATTCCAGAATAAGCAATTAGAGGGGGAAGCCTTTGATATCGATACCGACGGCGGGCTATTGGTAAGGACCGATTCCGGCCTTATTCAAAAAATTACCGGAGGGGATCTAGTCCATTGCCGGTAATGTAAACCAAAATTAATAATCTAGTTGACAATTCACCCGTAGCTAATTTATAATATAGCAATGTTTATAAAGAAGCGCGGGATTTTTTTTATCATGATCGTTTTAACCTTAAGCCGCATAGTTTACGGCGCCGAAGACCAGGTCTTTGATCTAGACCCCATAGTCGTTCATAAAAGCAGCAAGGGCTCCTTTGGCAAGTATTCTCTGGATTATCAAAGGTTAAATGAGCTCCCTTTTGGTTCACTAGTTGAGGCATTGGGGCTTGAGCCCGTGGATTTACAGAGCCGATCTCTTCAGGGAGGAATCCAGAGTGATTTTTCAATGCGCGGCTCCACCTTTCAGGGGGTTCTGGTGCTTGTTAATGGCCAGCGCCTGAATGATCCCCAGACCGGCCACCATAATTCCGACCTACCTTTTACCAGTGAAGATATCGATAGTATAAATATAAATCCGGGAGTAAATTCTGCAATATTGGGTCCGGACGCCATAGGCGGGGCGATAGATTTCAAGATAAAGCAGCCGCAGGAAAAAAAAAGGGTTTTAGAATTCAGGCTTGGCAATTACCAAACCAGATCCTGGCTTTTTAGTTTAAGCGATAAGATAAACAAATTGGGAGTGAGATTTTCTTTCCAGAACCAGGAATCATCTGGATTCCATGAAGATACGGATTATAAAAATATTACCTCAGGGTTTTCTTCTTCTCTCGAGGTTCCGGATGGCAGGCTAAATACATATTTCGGTTATCAAGATAAGGAATTTGGCGCCTACGATTTCTATACACCGAATAAAGGATACCCCTCCAAAGAGTGGACCAGGACTTATCTATTGAGCAATGTTTTAGATCTAGATAGGGATGGCTTGATAATCAAGCCGGGATTTTTATGGCGCAGGCATTATGATAAGTTTATGCTGGATAAAACCCAGGTGCGTTCAAATTATCTTAATCACCACCGAACAGATATGTTTACCCCGAATATTTATTTCCAAAACCAGTTTGATCCTATAGGCAGGATGGGGCTTGGACTGGAGTATGGCCAGGAGAAGATAACCTCCACTAATTTAGGCAAACACAGCCGTAACCATGAAAGCATATTCCTTGACCAAAATAAAGAATTTACTCCCCGGGTATCTTTAGATCTTTCCGGGCGTTATGACCACTATGACAGTTTTGACAAAAGCTATACCGGGACAGCCGGCATTAAGTATAAGATTATTCAGGCAGGCACCCTGCATTTTGATATATCAAGGAGTATACGGGTTCCTTCTTTTACCGAACTTTATTATAGCGACCCGACTACCTTAGGTGATGTTAATCTGGCTCCTGAGAAAGCGATTAATTACCAATTGGGCCTGGATTATCAGAAGAAGGAGGTATCTTTAGGGGGTTCGGTTTTCTTGCGGCAGGAGAAAAATCTCATTGATTGGGTTAAAACCAGTGCCTCACAGGCAAAGTGGCAGGCGGAGAATATCTCTGGATCAGATGTCTTGGGCCTTGAGGGCAGCCTTAATTATGAACTTAATGATTATTTAAAGATTGCTGCCAACTACACGTATGTTAATAAGCGAACCAACGAAGATAACTACATTTATAAATACGGGCCGAACTATTGCCGGCACCTGGCCAACGCAGAAATGGAATTTAAATCACCCTGGGGGAAGCAGGTTCTAAGTTTCAGCTACAAGAAGAAACCGTTACGCAGGGGGTGGTTTCTTATGGATATGCATCTCGCGTATAATATTAAAAAGATGTCGGAGGTATTCTTTAATATTACCAACCTCTTTAATGTTGAATACCAGGAGATAGAAGGCATACCCCAGCCCGGCAGATATATCGAGGGGGGCTTAAGACTTACATGGTAAGTCTAAGAAATATGTTATAATATATCCAATCATTAAGCCCCGAAGGAATTTAAAAAGATGCCGAACAAATATTACGGGTTACCTAAGATAAGCGCCTCATATATCGAAAAGCAGGAATATTTCTTGCTTTTTGAGAGCGCCCTCTGCGATAAAGATAATTTCAAAAGTTATATATTCAGTCAGCCCATAGAAGTAATCAAGATAAAAAACTCCCTCCAGATAGAAGATGCCTTTAAGAAAATACAGGTTTATTCCAAGAAATATTATCTTGCCGGATATTTTGCTTATGAGTTGGGGTATTCTTTCGAGAAGATATTTTCTCCGGCAGCCGCGCATCGCTGCGGATATCCTTTAATTTACCTTTGTGTTTTTGATAAGGCAGTCTGTTTTGATCACCGGACTAACCGGTTTAACTTAAGAAAGCCCGGGATTTTGAGTAAAGAAGAAGATAGAGGAGATTTTGCAGTGAGAAACCTGAGGTTAAATTTAAAAAAGCAGGAGTATATCGACAAGATCGGGCAGATCAAGCGGTATATAAAAAGCGGCGACACCTATCAGGTAAATTTTACCGCTAAGTACCATTTTGATTTTTCCGGGTCGGCATTCTCTTTTTATAGAGACTTAAAGAGCAGGCAGAGCGTCTATTACAGCGCATTCTGTAAGTTTAAAGATGATTTCGTGATCTCCCTTTCCCCGGAGTTGTATTTTGTAAGGAAAGGATCAGATATCTACTGTCGTCCTATGAAAGGCACAATCGCAAGAGGGGTAATAGGCACTGAAGACAGGCAGATGGCCTGCCGGTTAAAGAAAAGCATCAAGGATCTATCCGAAAATATTATGATAGTTGATTTAATGCGTAATGACTTAGGAAGGATATCCCGCACAGGAAGTGTTAGAGCGGACAATTTATTCAACATAGAGAAATACAATACCTTATTCCAGATGACCTCCGGAGTAAAGGGTATCTTAAAGAAGGGCATCACCTACTTGGATATATTTAAGAATATCTTTCCGGGTGGCTCGGTTACCGGCGCTCCGAAGATCAGGACGATGCAGATTATAAGGGAACTTGAACGCGAAAGTAGAAATATTTATTGCGGGGCATTGGGTGTAATCTTTCCTAGAAATAAGGCAGTATTTAATATGCCGATCAGGACTATACTGTTAAGGAAGAATAAAGGGGAGATGGGTATAGGTAGCGGCATAGTTTATGATTCTTCCCCCGAGAAAGAATACCAGGAGTGCCTCTTAAAAGCCAAGTTCCTTACGCAACGGGATAAACCGTTTCAACTTATCGAAACCATGCTTTGGCAGGGCAGGTATGTGTTCTTAAAAGAACATTTGCGCCGGCTTAGGGGTTCAGCAGAATACTTTGGTTTTAATTTTGATCCCTTGAAAGTAAGAAGACAACTGGCAAAAAGAGAAAATTCTTTTAAAAAAGGCAAGCGTTATAAGATCCGTCTTTTGTTGGATAAAGACGGAGGCATAAAAATAGAGGACCAGGAAATCTTTGAGCGAAATCTGCCGGAGGAAAAATACATAGCGATTTCAAGGTATAAAACTGACCCGCAGGACAGGTTTTTGTATCATAAGACTTCCCAGCGCTTACTTTATGACTCAGAATACCAATATTATTATCGGCGAGGCTGCTACGATGTTGTTTTCCTTAATACCCGGGGGGAGGTTGCCGAGGGGGCAATATCTAATATCGTAATCCGAAAGGGTAAAGATTATTTTACCCCTCTTGTATCAAGCGGTATCTTACCGGGCATCTACCGCGCTTATCTTATGAAGAAGCTGGGCGTAAAAGAAAAGGTCCTTCTTCTTAAAGACCTGTATGCGGCAGATAAGATATTCTTATGCAATTCCGTACGCGGACTTACAGAAGTCAGGATAAAATAATTATTATCTAATAGGGCTTGGTTTTTTATTTTTTTTGTCTATAATATCACCATAAACATATATTGATAAATTCCAGAAAGGCAAAAGCAATGTTTATCCATACCGTCCTGTTTGAGGTTGCACCCGGCCAGGTCAGTGACTATAGGAAAGACTCAAGAATGTGGGCAGGTTATGCTAAAAAGTCCAAAGGTTTTATCGCCTATTTTACCATGAAGAGGTCAGGGTATAAACATCAATATGCCTCGGTATATGAATGGAGTTCTAAAAAAGATCATGATCGTTTTATGAATAAACTCCACGATTGGCTGGTGGCTAAATCCAAAGCTAGAGTTAAGGCCTTAGAGTACTATCAACTAAAGACCATAGACAAAATAAGGCAGGATGTACCTTAAGGTTTATGAAACCGTTGGTCGAGCCTCCCTGGTTGCATAAATAAAGATAAATTCCAGAATAATAATCTACCATATTCAATGATTAGCCTGAATAATCTTTCCAAGAACTACGGTTCAAAGGCGCTATTTACAGATATCTCCTTAAATATCAACCGCCAGGAGAAGATCGGGCTTATTGGTCCTAACGGTACGGGGAAGAGTACTTTATTTTTTTTAATCCTGGGGGAAACAGAACCTTCCGCAGGCACTCTGCAGCTGAATAAGAATATCCGCATCGGTTATTTACCTCAGGAGGCACGCTTTAAATCCAATCGTACGGTTTTATCTGAATTAATCGAAGGAGATGATACTATTTCATTGTTAAAGAAGGAAAAGGAGGATTTAGAGTCAAGGAATGAAGCTGATTCAGAGCGCTACGGAGAAATATTGCATACACTTGAAACATTAGGTTATTTTGAGTTGGAATATAAAGGCAAGCAGATTCTCGGCGGTTTGGGGTTTAAGCAGAATGATTTTAACCGGATTATCTCAGGGATGAGCGGCGGTTGGCAGATGCGCACCCTTTTAGCCAAGCTACTTACCCACCGTTATGATTTATTACTTTTGGATGAGCCTACAAATTACCTGGATTTAAACGCTGCGCTTTGGCTTAAGTCATTCCTGCATAGTTTTAACGGCACATTTATGATGATCTCCCATGACCGGGATTTCTTGACCGAGGTTACTAATTATACCCTGGTGCTTGAGCATGGCAATATTACCAAAGTAAGGGGTAATTACGAGCATTATGAGCAGATTAGGGAGGAAAAGCGCAAACATTTATTGAAGCAGTTTGAGGAACAGGAAAAAAAACGTCTGCAACTGCAAAGGTTTATCGACCGTTTTCATGCCCAGCCTAATAAGGCCCAGGCAGTGCGTGTCAAGCGCAGGGTTTTGGAAAAAATGGAGGAAATAATTGTGCCTCCTGAGCCGAGGGAGAGCATCAGGAATTTCCATTTTCCTCCTACCCAGCGCAGCGGTTTAAAGGTAATTCAGCTTGAGGGGGTCGATAAGAGTTACGGTGATATTCAGGTGTATAAGGATTTTGATTTTGAGATTAACCAAGGAGAGGTAGCCGTATTAACCGGGGAGAACGGAGCGGGTAAATCGACGCTTTTAAAAATCTTAGCCGGAGTAGTTAATGTCGATGGAGGGAGTCGTAAGCTCGGTTACCATGTGGAGGCAGGTTATTTCTCTCAGACTCGGATGGATGTCTTAAGCCCCGAAAACACTGTTTTAAAAGAAGCGTATTCTGCTGCCAGCGGCTTTATGCCTGAGGAGACTATCCGCACTATCCTGGGGGCATTTTTGTTTACCGAAGATGATGCGGATAAGAGAGTAGATGTGCTTTCCGGAGGGGAAAAAAGCCGTCTTATTCTGGCCAAACTATTAATTAATCCTCCGAATTTTTTACTCTTGGATGAACCAACTACACATCTTGACGTAGATGCCGTAGAGGCCTTGATTCGGGCGCTCGCCGCATATCAAGGAACGATAGTCTTCATAAGTCACGATATACATTTTGTGCGTTCGATAGCCAATGTTGTCTTTGAGGTCAAATCAGGCAGGGTAAGGAAATTCCCTGGGAGTTTTGACTATTATTTGGAAAAGAAATCCACTCCGGAGGTTTTAATAGAGAAAAAGCCCAGATTCCAGGCCAAGAGCGAATTGCCTAAAATAGACCCGGCTAAAGAGAAAGCAAAACAAAAGGAGAAGCTGCGCAAGGAAGAGCAGTGCAGGCGCAAGGTCCATAATTCGGAATTAGGAGCCAGAATAAATAAGTTAAAGAAGGAAGAGGATGCCTTGGAGCTTGAGCGTTATGCCAAAGTCAGGGCTCTTTCGGATAGCAGGATTTATCGAAACGAAGAAAGGGCAAAAGAGTACGGCCGCCGGCTAAAAGAGATAGAGAAGAGAATCCTTCAAATTCATCAAGCGATCAAGCAGCTAGAAGACCAGTTAATCTGACCCCACGCAGCCTTTTCTTCCGTAATCTATTTGGTAATTCGCAGGTACTGATTTAGAAAAGCGATTGCCTGTTTAGGTGTGCTATGATAATATGGATGCAAAAATCAGTCCGGCAGTAAAATCAGACGTTATTTTTATAAATATTTCTTAAAAGGAAGGATGAACAGATGGATAACATTAAAACAAAATCTATTATGGGTATTGAGCAGAAAATGCAGAATTTTCCCGAGAATTCCTTTAGGTACCATATCTTAGCCAGCGCGAAAAATTTTAAAACCTCCTGGATTGAGCTAGGCCGCGCGCTTTATGCAGTCTACAAGGATAAGATGTTCAAGGAATGGGGCTATGGTACGTTTGATACCTATACCTCTAAAGAAATAGGTATCCGCAAGCAGACGGCGATGAAGCTCTTGAAATCCTATTACTTCCTGGAAAAAGAAGAGCCGCAGTATTTGCGTGCTGATTATGTTGATTCAGCTGAGGCCTCGGCAGTGCCAAGCTATGAATCAGTAGACCTGTTGCGACTGGCAAAAAGTAAAAAAGAACTGGATAACCAGGATTACGATAGTCTTAAAAAAGAGATTTTCCAGAAAGGCAAGGATGCCCGGCAGGTAAAAAAGGACCTTACTACCCTGATCCGTCAGAGGCAGGAACTGCAACCCGAAGAGGCCTGGGAGAAGAAAAAATTTACTAAGGTAAAGAGGATAATCTCTATTCTGAAATCACTGAAACAGGATGTAGAAATTTCTAAGTTGCTTCCCGCTTCTATCCTCCGGGAGGTGGATGATCTAATCAGTAAATTAGAAGCAGAAGTATCTTAAAAAGGTATCCTAAGGATGAAAGAACGCATCGTAGTAGCGATGAGCGGCGGCGTAGATTCTGCGGTAGCCGCAGCCTTACTGAAGAAAAAAGGCTATGAAGTAATCGGGCTAACCATGTGTTTTAACCTGCCTGATTCTAAAAGCAAAAGGCCGAATTGCTGTAGTGCGCAAGGTATTGAAGACGCCCGTAGGGTAGCCTACAAACTAGATATTAAGCACTACGTTTTAAATATGCAGAAGGATTTATCTAAAATTGTAATCCAGGATTTTTGCCGGGAGTATCTGGCCGGACGTACCCCTAATCCCTGCGTAAGATGTAATCAGTATCTGAAATTCGGGACTCTATTAGAAAAAGCCATTTCTTTGGATGCGCGGTTTTTAGCTACCGGACATTATTGCCGGATCGTTAAGGCCGGCGCAGGATACAAGTTAAAAAAGGCCAAGGATTTAAAAAAGGACCAATCATATTTTTTATATCGTTTAAACCAAAGGCAGCTAGGATATACAATTTTTCCTTTAGGGGGATATACCAAGGATGCAGTCAGAAAGATGGCCAGAAAATTTGGACTGACGATTGCTGATAAATTAGCCAGTCAGGAGATCTGCTTTATCCCCGGTATGGATTACCGGAAGTTTTTAAAAGAACAAAAAAATCTTTTTATCAAACCCGGCCTGGTAATAAACAAGAGCGGACAGGTGCTGGGGAGACATAAAGGTATTGCCTTCTATACAATTGGCCAGCGGGAAGGCTTGGGTATAGCTATGGGGCATCCGGTTTATATTACCAAGTTAGACCCAGAAAAGAACTTAATTACCCTAGGCAGTAAAGAAGAGGCCTTTTTCAGAGAATTTCTGGTTAAAGAACCGCATTTTATATTAAAAATTTACAAAAAGAAATTTGCAGCCAGGGTCAAGATAAGGTATAATCACAAGGAAGCGCCGGCAGAGCTTATGCCTGAGGGAGACAAAATTAGAATCCGCTTTAAAAAACCCCAGTTTGCCATAACTGCAGGCCAATCCGCGGTATTTTACGATACAAGTAATCAGGTATTAGGGGGAGGTATTATTGAGCGAGTGCTGAATTAAAATGAGAAAAAAAATTTTCCCAGAAATAGAAGTAAGGATCAATGAACTAAAAAAGAAACGCCACGCAATTATTCTAGCACATAATTATCAACTTCCGGAAGTCCAGGATGTCGCGGATTTTAGAGGCGATTCTTTAGAGTTGAGCCGGATTGCTGCTAAGACTGAGGCCGAGGTAATTGTTTTCTGCGGCGTGCATTTTATGGCCGAAACAGCCTCTATACTATGCCCCAAGAAGAAGGTAATTGTTCCTGATATTAATGCCGGCTGCCCTATGGCAAATATGATTACGGCAGCCCAATTGAGGAAGTTAAAAAAGGAACATCCCAGGGCCACGGTAGTGGGCTATGTGAATACTTCGGCAGAGGTCAAAGCAGAATTGGATATTTGCTGTACCTCGACTAACGCCGTAGCAATCATTAATGCTTTGAAAGATAAAGAAGAAATTATATTTGTCCCGGATAAATACCTGGCGGATTTTGCTTCCCGCAAAACCGCCAGAAAACTTATCACTTGGAATGGATTCTGTCCCACGCATATCAAAATTCTACCTGAAGATATCAAGCGAGAGCAAAGATTTCATCCGCAGGCTAAGGTCGTAGTGCATCCTGAATGCCTGCCATCAGTAGTAGCTTTAGCCGACGCAGCGCTTTCTACCAGCCAGATGGCTAAGTTTGCCCGGGAGAGCGACGCCAAAGAAATAATTATCGGTACTGAGGTTGGGTTGATCTACCGGCTAAAAAAAGATAACCCCGATAAGGAGTTTTATCCTGCTTCAGAGGCAGCGGTTTGCCCAAATATGAAAAGGACTACCCAGGAGAAGATTCTTTGGTCGTTGGAAGAGCTTAAGCAAGAGGTGCGGGTGAGCGAAGATATCCGACGGCGCGCCAAAAACGCAATCGATATGATGCTTAAGATAATTTAAGATAATGAACATCCCGATAGCCTACGAGGATGAATACCTGCTTATATTAGACAAACCCTCAGGGTTACTGACAATACCTACGCCGAAAAAAGAGTCGCGTACGCTAACCAGCATCTTAAATGACGAACTAAAAGTAAAGGGCCTGGGTTATCGCCTGCATCCCTGTCATCGCCTGGACCGGGAGACCTCTGGCTTGGTAATCTATGCCAAGGGAAAAGCAGCCCAGAAAGAGATGATGGAGGTTTTCAGGCGTAGGGAGGTAAAAAAGAAATACCTCGCCTTTATTCAAGGTTCCTTAATAAAGGAGAAGGGGCAGATCAATTTCCCTATTGAAGGCAAGAGTTCTATCACGCAATATACGGTTATCCAAAGGAAAAAGGATTTTGATATTGTCGAAGTGACCCCCTTGACCGGCCGGACCAATCAGATCAGGATACACTTTAAACAGATCGGGCATCCTCTGGTAGGAGAGACAAAGTATGCCTTCCGGCGTGACTATAAGCTTAAGGCCAAAAGGTTATGCCTGCATGCTCAGTCTCTGGAATTTAATCATCCAGTATCCCGGAAACCTATTTGTTTATATATAGATTTACCCGAAAAATTAAAAGATTTCTTAAATACACACAAATAATCAGATGATGCTTAAATATATTTTGCTGGGAGTTATTCAAGGGGTAACCGAATTCTTGCCGGTAAGCAGTTCCGGGCATCTGGTGGTTATGCAGAAGCTCCTGGGGATTAATGAGAATCTTATGGCGGTACCTATAGTTTTACATCTGGGAACAGGGTTTTCCCTGATCGTTTTTTTCTTTAAAGATATAATCAGGTTATTGCGCGATATCAAGTCATTATCCCTGATTGTCGTCGTAAGCGTAATCACCGGGATTATCGGTATAGCAGGCAAGGACTTTTTTGAATCACTTTTCTCTTCTCTAAAGTCGGTGGCTATAGCCTTAATATTTACAGGCATTATCTTGATTTTGACTAAGAAATTTAAGCACGACCAAAGACAGGAAGTAAATTTTAAAGATGCGCTGGCTTTGGGTTTTGCGCAGGGTCTGGCGATTATTCCGGGAATCTCGCGGTCCGGGATTACCATATCTACGCTTTTATTCAGGAAGCTTGGCAGGGAGGTCAGCTTTCGTTTTTCTTTCTTGGCTTCCTTGCCGGCGGTATTCGGGGCAACCTTATTAGAAGCCAAAAAGATTGGTTACGTCTTACAATTTAATTTAGCGGATTTAGCTATTGGCTTCCTAACCAGTTTTTTAGTAGGGCTTCTTTCGCTGTGGGTATTGAGGCTGTTTTTGCGTAAAGATAAGTTTTACTATTTTGGTTATTATTGTATCTTTATCGCCGTTATTATCTTTTTATTTGTAAAATGAGCATCATCGTCCTGGGAACGGTAGCCCTTGATACGGTCAAGACCCCCTTCGGCAAAAGAACTCAGATGTTGGGTGGCTCAGCTGTACATTTTGCCATGGCAGCGCGGATCTTTACCAAGGTTAATCTCGTGGCAGTCATCGGCAGCGATTTTCCGGAGAAATACATTACTTTTCTTCAAAAAAAAGGGGTAGTTTTAAGCTCGCTGATTAAGACTACCGGTGAGACATTCAAATGGACGGGAGAATACAGAGGGGATTTAAACAACGCCATCACCCTGAAGACGCAGCTGGGTGTACTCGCAGATTTTAAACCAATAATCTCCCAAAAGCAAAGGAAGATCAAAAACGTATTTTTGGCTAATATTGATCCGGATATTCAGAGGTATTTTTTAGGGAAGATATACTCTCCTTCGTTAGTGGGTTTAGACAGTATGAATTACTGGATACTAAACAAGCGAAATTCGTTAATCCGTCTTCTGAAAGAAGTGGATATTTATGTTGCCAATGAGCATGAGGCGCGCGATCTTTCCGGCGAATCTAATTTGATTAAGGCGGCTAGTTATCTTCACTCTTTGGGCCCCAGGATGGTTTTAATCAAAAAAGGGGAACACGGAGCACTATTTTATGATCAAAAACAGATCTTCTGTCTGCCGGCTTACCCCACGGACAAAGTGATTGACCCTACGGGTGCAGGGGATACCTTTGCCGGCGGCCTGATGGGATATCTGGCCAGGGCAAGTAAAGTAAGCGAAACGATTATCAAAAAGGCGATTGCCTATGGCACAGTCGCCGCATCTTTTAATGTAGAAGATTTTGGGGTAGGTAGAACCAGTTGCCTTAAGCGCAAGGACCTGCTTGCCAGGTTAAGAAGATTTAGGAAGTACGTTTTATTCTAAGGATTACCTATCAGTTAGATAATCGCCCGTAAAGATAAAAAGGGGGTTAGTGATGTTAGAGGAAAAAATACTCCTTGATTATAAGGAGGCAATGAAAAATAGGGATGCCTTAAGGAGTTCGGTTTTGAATTTTTTGCGCGCAGAGATGATCAACCTGGCCATTGCTAAAAAGAAAAAGAACCTTGAGGATAGCGATTGTATTGCCGTGATCAGAAAACAGATTAAACAGAGGCAGGATTCTATCGAACAATTTAAGCAAGGTAACCGGCAGGATCTTGCCGAAAAAGAAGCCAGGGAATTGGAGATCTTAAAGCCGTACTTACCCCAAGAGCTTTCTTCCGAAGAGCTGGAGAGCCTAGTTGATCAAGCTATTGCCTTAAGCGGAGCCCAGGGTTTAAAAGAGATGGGGAAAGTGATGAAGGAGGTTAATCTTAAGGTCGCTGGCAGGGCAGACGGAAAGTTAGTTAGCGATACGGTAAGACGGAAATTATCGCCAGAGATAGCCTGATTTAGGGAGGGCAGTATTTATAACCGGGTTTTTAAAAGGAGAAAGATATGCAAATCAAAGAAATCAAAGCAGTGGAATTAAATCCTCAGGAATTTATCGCAGAGAAAAGCGGGGAGATTGCCTCAGTTGTCGGCAGCGGCCTGGCAATTAACGCTTTATCCGGAGGAGTGGATTCCTCGACCGTGACCATGCTCGGCCATAAGGCCTTGGGGGGAAGACTAAAAACCTATTTTATCAATAACGGCTTGATGCGCCAGGATGAACCGCAGCAGATTGTGAGTTTATTTAAAGAGCTAGGGGTCACGGTCGAGATAGTAGATGCCCAAGAGCAATTTTTTTCAGCACTTAAAGGCATAACCGACCCGGAAGAAAAGAGAGAGGCAATTACCCAGACGTTTTACAAAAATGTTTTCGCTGATTTAGTCAGAAAGAGCAAGGCAAAGTATCTTTTGCAAGGGACAATCCTGACTGATATTGACGAAACCGTAGCCGGAATCAAAAGACAGCATAATGTTTTTGAACAGTTAGGTATTGATCCTCAGGAGGCCTTCGGCTATAAAATCATCGAACCATTGGTAGAGTTACGTAAGGACGGGGTAAGAAAGGTCGCCGCAGCTTTGGGGTTGCCCAAGTCTAGTTATAATCGCATGCCTTTTCCGGGGCCAGCTTTGTCAGCTAGGGTTATTGGCGCAGTAACTCCGGAAAAAATTAAGCTGGTAAGATTAGCTACCGTTATTACCGAGGAAGAGTTGGCGCAGAGTCAGGCCTTTCAATATATGGCTATACTGCACGAGGATCGAGTCACCGGGATGCGTCAGGGAAAAAGAGAGTTCGGCTTCCAGATTGAAATCAGGTCATGGGATAGTATCGATGCCCGCCTGGCTAAGCCTACCAGAATAGCTTACGATGTTTTAGAAAGGTTGGCAAACAGGATAACTAGCGAAGTCCCCGGAGTGGTAAGCGTTACCTATAATATTGCTTCCAAGCCTCCTTCGACTATGGAGGTTGTTTAACCTTAAGGTTTGTATTAACCATAGGTATTAGTTAATACTTTATCCAGTAAACAGGTCCTGTCCCGCCAAACTTTGTGGCGGGCCACCCGTTTAGAATCAAAAACCATTACCGATATCTATGAGATTTACATTTAACCATAAAATTTATATAGACAAAGAGAATTAATTATGCTAACTTAGTTTTAATTTTAGGGATACTTTGTGATAGCTGTTACAAATAGAAACCCTGCCTAACAATTTTTTCCCAAGTATGTTTAAAATATACTATATTGAAACTGCGCAATTCAGTCTTTTTTTTCAGGCACTTAAGGATAATTACAGGGTATTTGCTCCTTTAGCAAAGGATCCCGCAGGCCAGGAAGTTGATTATTTCTATCAGGGTGTCTCTGGTGACGCATCTTTTATATTTAATCCCTACCGCCTCGTAGAGCCGCTGAAATCTTTTTTCACTCCTGCCTTGGAGAAAGCAGCCGAATATTTCAATCCCCGCCTGACTCTAAACGGGACATTCAAAACAATTATTTTCGGAGTTAAAAATTGCGATCTTATCGGCCATAAGATTCAGGATTTTGTTTTTTTGGAGGGGGTCGAGGTCGATACTTCCTATCGCTTGAAGAGAGAAAATACGATTCTGATTTCTAGTGATTGCGCTGATTTTAAGGCGGTTTGCCACTGTCTGGCCTGGGATATCCAGCCATATCCTACAGCAGGTTTTGATATCAATCTTTCCCCTTTAAGTGACGGTTATATTGTTGAGCCAGGTTCCGAAAAAGGGGAGAATCTTATTCAGGAATATCAAGAATATTTCCTGCCGATAAGAGAAGCCCAGCTTGCGGCACGCAGGGTAAAAAGGGAAAATCTGGTAAAACGCCTACAGCAACATCTCCTTCCGCAGGACTTGGTTCCAAAAAGTTCAGTGCAGAAGCTGGTCAGGGATGGTTATAATTTAGATACCTGGCGCCAGTTTATGTCCACCTGTGTTGAATGCGGGGGATGCAATTTTATCTGTGATACCTGCCATTGTTTTTTACTGGCGGATAAAAAAGAAGAGCAAAGAAATGCCCGGCTCAGGCTTTGGGATGCCTGCCTTTATGCAAATTATGCCCGGGTTGCCGGAGGGGCTAATCCTTTAAAGACTAGGACCCAGAGGCTCAGGTTTAGATATACGAAGAAATTTGACTTTTTTGTCGATAATCTGGGTATGCCTGCCTGTTGCGGATGCGGCCGGTGTATCGAAGTCTGCCCTGGAAAAATTGATATCCGGGAAGTACTTAAAGACTTAGCCAAGAAACTAAAGAGTAGCAGATGAAGAATATATATCAGCCGTTTGAAGCGATACTGGAAGATATTATCGTAGAGACTCCAACAATCAAGACATTCGTCTTCAGGCCAAAGCTTGATTTTGAGTTTAGGACCGGGCAGTTTATTGAATTGACGGTTCCTGGAATAGGTGAGGCGCCTTTTACTCCTTCCTCGGATCCTGGAATCAAGGATAGATTGGAAGTAACCATTATGAAGGCCGGCAAGGTTACCTCTATATTACATGCTTTAAATAAAGGGGTATCTGTGGGTATACGGGGTCCATATGGCAAAGGTTACCCTTTGGATAATTTTGAGGGGAAAGATATCCTGATTGTCGGTGGTGGTGTCGGGTTGGCCCCTTTGCGTTCGTTATTATTCAGTTTATTCTCTAATATAGACAGATATAATAAAGTTATCTTGCGTTATGGGGCGCGGACATCAGCGGATATCGTATTCAAGAGTTCACTGCCGGAGTGGGCCAAGAGAAAGAAAGTTGATCTCTTGGCCACTGTTGACGTAGGAGACCCCTCTTGGACCGGGCACGTTGGATTAGTAACTACAGTATTAAAGGATCTGCCTGTGGATATTAAGAATTCAGTTGTTATTGTCTGTGGCCCTCCGATTATGATGAAATTCGTTAATTTGAAAATATTAGATTTAGGATTTAGGCCACAGGATATATATCTTTCTATGGAAAAAAATATGTCCTGCGGCCTGGGTAAATGTGGCCACTGCCGGATAGGCAGCTACTATACCTGTAAGGACGGACCGGTGTTTACTTACGATGTCTTAAAGGACATTCATGATATCTGGGATTAATTTAGTAGGTAGTAGGTAGGGTGAAGTTCTAACTGCTTACTATATACTCTATCATTAATTAGTGATGAAACGGTTATTTATTGATTTAGAAATCTGTAGCAGATGCGCGGAGTGCAAGGCGGTTTGCGATTATTTTTATCATCCGCAGAATAGCGGGGTTACCTCTTTGCGGGAGTACGCTACTTTTGCTACCCTATGCAGGCATTGCGAAGAGGCTCCTTGCGTAAATTCCTGTTATCATAATGCCCTGGAGCGCGCCTCAGACGGCCACCTTAAGCGTTACAATATGCGTTGCACCAGCTGTAAGTCTTGCACCTTGGCCTGTCCGTTCGGAGTAATTTTTTCTGATTTCATCCCCTATTTAGATTCGCACTGCGATTATTGCGCAGGAAAAACCGGAAAGCTTCCTAAATGCATAACCAGCTGCCCGGAGAAAGCTATCGAGATAAAAGAAGCAGAGGAAGATTTAGAAAAGAATATTTATTTTGTCGGAGATAATTTAGCAGTGCATACGTTGCGTTGGTCAAAAGAAGATTTGCAACCCAAAAAGAAATGAAGCTCTTGTTTAATTATCTTATATTCCCCGGATTTTTGTTCAGCGCCTGTATTGGTTTGTTCGCTGGCTGGGTAGATAGAAAGGTTACTGCCCGCATACAGTGGCGGGTTGGCCCGCCCTGGCATCAAAATTTTACCGATATCATCAAATTATTGGGCAAGGAAACTATTTTTCCGGAAGGCGCAAGACTGACTTTTTTATTTTCTCCTTATTTAGGTTTATTAAGCGCATCCTTGGTCGCCACAATTCTAGGCATGGTTACGCAATCATCGTGGGTAAGTTTTACCGGAGATCTCATTGTTATACTTTATCTTTTAGTTATTCCTGCCATCGCCATAATTATCGGAGCTTCTTCTTCAGGGAATCCGTTGGCTTCTGTAGGCGTATCTCGGGAGATGAAGTTAGTTTTGGCTTATGAGCTGCCCTTCATACTATCTATTATCACCGTAATCATTAAGTGCGGCGGGGTTATTCGATTAGAATCTATTCTTAACCATCAGGCGAATTTTGGCTCCCATCTTTTCTCTTGGTCAGGTGCCCTAGCTTTTTTAGTAGCTATACTTTGCATGCAGGCAAAACTGGGATTTGTGCCTTTTGATGCCTCTGAGGCAGAACAGGAGATTATGGCCGGTGTTTTTATCGAATATTCAGGATTACCCCTGGCTATCTTTAAATTGACTAAGGCAGTATTACTTTATATAATGCCGTTATTCTTAATCATTTTATTTTGGGCTAAAGATTTAAGCCCGCTTGCTTTAATCGGCAAGTATATAGCAATATTAGTCATTATAATTTTGATAAAAAATACTAATCCCCGTTTGCGGATTGATCAAGCATTAAGATTTTTTTGGGGGCCGGTTACTATGGTAGCGTTGGTAGCCGTTACTTTAGCAATATTCGGGCTTTAAATATGGACTTTAAATTAAAGGCCTTAACAAAATCTATCTGGGTTTTTCATGTCAGCGCCGGTTCCTGCAATAATTGCGATATTGAAATCCTGGATTGCCTTACGCCTCGCTTTGACGTAGAGAGGTTTGGGATCCAGCTTATAGGTTCAGTCCGGCATGCGGACGCGCTGTTTATTACTGGCGCCATGAACAGAAAATCCGTTCCCCGCGTGAAAAAGATTTATCACCAGGCGTCTAAGCCGTGCTTAGTGATTGCCTGTGGGACCTGCGCCTGTTCCCAGCATATGTTTAGGGATAGTTATAATGTAAGGGGAACCTTAGACAAAATCTTGCCCGTAGATCTGTATATACCTGGTTGTCCCCCTAAGCCCGAGGCAATAATCTCTGGCATCGTTAAATTAGTGACTAAGTTAAGGAGCAAAAGATAAAATATGCAGATAAGAGATAAGATTCAGGAAAAGTTAGCCTCCAAAATAATAGACTGGAAAGAGCCGGCAGAAAGAAGGGTATACTTTACGATTAAGAAAGAGGATGTTTTTGAGGTAGCAGAATTCCTATTTAAAGAGTTAGGGCTTAGGTTAGCTACAGCTTCAGGCGTAGATACTCCTTTAGGGCTTGAGATTCTTTATCATTTCAGTTTTGATAAAACCGGCGAATTCTATTCCGTGCGGGTTTTAATCGAGGATAAAAAGCATCCACAGATAGATTCTATAACACCCATTACTGCCGGCGCAGAGTGGATTGAGCGCGAAATCTGGGAGATGCTCGGAGTTAATTTTAAGAACCACCCTAATCTGAAAAGATTATTGCTGGCAGATGACTGGCCGAAAGAAAACTACCCTTTGAGGCGAGAATGAAGGTTGATCGCGTTTATAGCGTTTATTGCGTTAACGCAATAAACTTCCACAAACAACAACAAACAACAACAAACGTAAAATGAGTCATAAGGTTATTGTTCCGATAGGCCCTTATCACCCCTTACAGGAAGAACCGGAGTTCTTCCAACTTTATGTCGAGGGAGAAAAGGTAGTAGATATAGATATTATTATCGGCTACAACCATAGGGGCATAGAGAAGCTTTCCGAAAGTAAACACTTTGACCAGGTGGCCTTCTTAGTGGAGCGGATTTGCGGTATCTGTTCTTCCAGTCATCCTTATGCCTATGTTTTAGCTGTGGAGGAAATATTAGGCGGAGAAGCCCGCATTGTGCCTGAGAGGGCGCTCTATATCCGCACGATCGTAAATGAGTTAGAGAGAATACACAGCCACTTGCTATGGTTAGGCTTGGCCGGTCACTTTATCGGTTACAATACAGTCTGGATGTGGGCCTGGAGATATCGCGAGCCGATCTTAGATTGTTTTGAAATGATTACCGGCAACCGCCAAAGTTATGCCATGTTTAAAGTAGGGGGCATACGCCGGGATATAAAAGAGGAAGATATACCAATATTGAAGAAGACCCTTGATGAATTAATTCCGGCGGTAGATATGTTTAAAGGCGCAGTAATGGATGATCCGGTGATTCAGGCCAGGTTAAAAGGCATTGGTATCCTAACGAAAAAACAGGCTATTGACTGGTGCGTAGTTGGCCCTACTGCCCGGGCATCTGGGATAAATATTGACGTGCGCAAGGATGATCCTTATGGCGTTTATGGTCGGGTGGACTGGAATGTGATTATCGAGAAAGAGGGGGATATCTTTGCCAAGACCGTGGTGCGTATTCTGGAGCTTTACGAATCAATACACATTATCAGGCAGTCTCTGGATAAAATGCCAAAAGGAGAAATAGATGCCAATGTCAAAGATGTGCCTCCAGGAGAGGGCATTGGCAGGGTAGAGGCCCCTCGCGGAGAATGTTTTCATTATATAAGAAGCGACGGTACGAACCGGCCGATTAGGCATAAGATCCGCGCACCCAGTTATATGAATGTGGCCTCGAATAAAGTGGCGGCAGTGGGAGGTACAATTTCCGACGCCACAATTACCCTGGCTGCGGTTGATCCCTGCTATTGCTGTACTGAGCGGGTGGCAGTAATCAACAAACCAGACAATAAGCAAATAATGAACGGTTGGGACCTCATAAAATTATCCCAGGAGAAAACTAAGAAATTGCAGGAGTTATACAATGCAGGACCTCAATAGTTTAAGAATAAAATTAACCGATATGTCTGGTGTTGCCTTAGGGATGCTGAAACTAACTTACCGGGCTTTTATGGAGCATGACCTGGATTTATTGTCAGCTGCCTTGAATGAAGAAACTAGGCTAAACGATTTCAATATGAAACTGACCGCGGATTTAGTAGAGTTAGGCCGTAGCCCCCAAATACAAAAGGAAGAAAAGGCTAAAATTATTGTTTTCACTGATGTAGTAGGAGACTTAGAATTAATCGGGGATTATTGTAAGGATATATTGGAGAGGGTGCAGATAAAGATTGAAGAAAAGCTGCTTTTTAGCGACGTTGCAGTTAAGGAATACGGTGAATTATATCTTAAAACCGAGAAGGCCTTGGAAGAGGTAGTTTTAGCCTTAGAGAGAGATAATCCGTATTTGTTGAAAGGAGTTTTAAATAAACAAGGGCATATTGACAGTCTCGTGGATGAATATCGCAAGCGGCACAACCAGAGATTGATTGAAGGGGTATGTAGCCCTTTTGCCTGCAATATGTTTTTGAATATGCTGGATTTTACCGCCGCGATTTATTACCATGTTCAGAAAATAACCCGGAATCTAGCGAATATAAAGTAATGAAGAGGCGGGGTTCACTTAAGCCAATTCAGGCTCAAGCCGCCAGTTTTATAAAGGATGCAGCGATAAATGAATAGTCTATTCTTATATCCGTGGTTTAAATTGGATCAGCTTTGCGGTTTTGTAGCTTTAGCTATCGGTTTATTTTTCGTCTTGACCATAATTTACTCTTTTACCTTTATGAAAGGCAGGCCGCAGCTACTCCAGTATTATACCTGTATTATTCTAACCGCGGTTGTCTCGATAGGAGCGGTGCTGGCCAATAATCTTATTCTGCTGTTGGTGTTCTGGGGGTTCTTAGGCCTAACTCTCTATCTGCTTATTAATATGGGCAAAGGCAATGCTTATATTGCCGCAAAAAAGACATTTATCATAGTGGGTGGTTCAGATGCGCTGATGCTGCTGGGGATAGGCATAATCTATTATCTTACCGGTACTTTTCAAATCGATAGAATTAAAATCTTCTTGAATTCTTCCGTGCAACCATTGCCGGCAATCGCTTATTTATGTATCGCGGTTGCCTGTTTTGCCAAAGCAGGGGCAATGCCGTTCCATTCTTGGATCCCGGACTGTGCCGAAACCGCGCCCTTGCCGGTAGTAGCATTTCTGCCGGCGTCACTGGATAAATTATTGGGGATTTATTTATTAGCCAGGATCTCCCTTGATTTGTTTGTCATGAATCAGGCGATGAATATTGTGCTTATGCTCGTGGGTGCTTTTACGATAATTGCCGCTGTTATGATGGCCTTAGTACAGCATAACCTAAAAAGGCTTCTGGGTTATCACGCTGTATCGCAGGTGGGTTATATGGTCTTAGGCATTGGCACAGGCATACCCATCGGTATTGCCGGGGGTATTTTTCATATGCTTAATCACGCAATATATAAATCCTGTCTATTTTTTAGTGCTGGCAGTGTAGAATATCGTACTAATACTAGCGAACTGGATAAGTTGGGCGGCCTGGCTAAGTTTATGCCTATTACCTATATATCCTGCCTCATCGCCAGCCTTTCCATATCCGGCGTCCCACCCTTTAATGGTTTTGTCTCTAAATGGATGATTTATCAGGGTTTAATTAGTCAGAATATTGCTGGCTCCGGATTGCAGGCCGTGAGTATTTTTTGTTTGGCAGCTGCTATGTTCGGCTCAGCCCTTACCTTGGCAAGTTTTATGAAATTGATTCATGCTATTTTTCTTGGCCAATCCAGGGACGAAAAGAGCGCGAAGGTAAAAGAAGTAAACTGGACAATGTGGCTTCCTTGTTTAGTCCTGGCTATTCTTTGTATAGGGTTTGGCGTGTTTGCTAAGCAGGTCCCCTTAAAGTACTTTATTCTTCCTGCGGTAGAAGGCGTAAGTTTTATAGGTACCTGGTATGCAGGTTTATCTACCTTGTTGATTATTGCTGGTTTGTTATTAGGGGTATTCATATTTAGGCTAAAGGCATTAAAGCCTACCTTACGCCAGGATAGCCCATTTGTGGGCGGCGAAATACTAGATACGGGGGAGAACCGAGTTAGCGGACGGGAATTTTACAATACCGTCAAAGAGTTTGGGATGCTTAAGAGTATTTACAAGAAAGCCGAGGCTGGTTTCTTTGATATTTATGAACAGGGGAAAAATTTTATTTTTGGGTTGGGTAAGTTTTTTCAATATTTGCACAATGGCATTCTGCCGACTTATCTGGTTTGGACGCTTATAGGTATGATTTCTTTATTTTTTATTTTATCAAAATAAGATGGAATTATATATACTGTTATTGTTCATGATTTTTTCGGCGATAGTAGCGATTGAGGTTAAAGACCTTCTCTCCAGCGTTATTGCCGTGGGGGCTGTGGGTTTTGCCCTCTGCCTCGCATTTTTGGTTCTAAAGGCCCCGGATTTGGCGATTACCCAGTTGGTAGTTGAGATTCTCTGTTTGATTATTTTGATCCGGGCAACCCTAAAGAAAGATTTGCCTTTGGTTATTGAGGGGCGCTGGTTTTTTAATACGATTTTTACTTTAGTATTTATTGCGGTATTTCTTTTCTTCGCATATACGGCCTTAAAAGAAATCCCGGCTTTCGGCAGTCCTATATTGAGAGTAGCCAGAAAATATCTGGAGGAGGGTCTAACTAAAACCGGGGCAGTTAATCTGGTTACCGCGGTAATTTTAGATTTCAGGGCTTACGATACCTTAGGGGAAGCCACGGTTTTATTTACTTCTGTAATCGGGATTATGGTCGTCTTAAGGCGGCCGGGCAGGAAAAAGTTAGAGAAAAAATAATATGATCGATAATCCTAAAAAAGGGATGTCTTTAATCGTTAAGACGATTACGCGCTTGACTGTAGGTTTAATCTTATTATTTGGAATCTATATAGTTCTGCATGGCCATCTTTCTCCGGGCGGCGGATTTGCCGGAGGGGTAATTATTGCACTTTGCTTTGTCCATCTCATGCTTGCCTTTGGTAAAGACGTGGCGGTTAGGAAGGTGTCCAAGAATCTCGCTTCTAATTTAGAAAGCATAGGGGCGTTGATGTTTTTATCTATTGCGCTTTTGGGATTTTTCGGCGGGTCATTTTTCTTAAATATCTTAAGTAAAGGCAGTCCTTTTAAATTATTCAGCGCAGGCACGATTCCTTTAAGCAACATAGCGATTAGTCTAAAAGTCGGGGTAGGGCTGTTTGCTATTTTTCTGGCCTTGGTAGTACTAGAGAAGGTAAAGAAGGAAGAATGATTTTATACTTGTTATGTCTATTATTATTTTGCATTGGCCTCTACGGGGTCTTGCGTAAACGCAATCTCGTGAAAATAATCATTGGCCTGGGCATTATGGAATATGCGATGAATCTTTTTTTTGTCCTCCTGGGTTATCGTTTTCATGGGAGGGCCCCTATTGAGGCTCCGGGTCAAGCTATCGTAAATATGGTTGATCCGCTTCCTCAGGCGCTGGTGCTTACCTCAATTGTTATTGGATTGGCAATTACGGCCCTGGTTATTTCTATTGCCGTCAGGATTTATGAAAGATACGGTACCTTTGATATCACTAAGATAAAGAGGCTTAAGGGTTAAAATGGCGAATCAAAATATTATTCCTTTCTTTGTAATTATCCCCTTATTTAGCGCTTTCTTCATATCCCTTATCGGCAGGTTCGTAAAGCGCATCTTCGTGGATATTATTTCAGCTATATCCTGCTTTATTCTCTTAGTTGCATCTTTTTATAGTCTTGTATTATTACGCGATTCTGGCAGCGCTGCCTTAGTTTATAAAATCGGCGGATGGGTGCCGCCGTTTGGTATCTGTCTGGTATTGGATGGTTTGGCCAGTTTTATGTTGGTTACCGTGAATATCGTCGCATTTTTTGTAAGCGTATATTCAATAAACTATATGGAGAGATATACGGACAAGGCAAAATTTTATACCTTGTTCTTCCTTATGCTTACCGGCATGAACGGGATTATTGTAACCGGGGATTTATTTAATCTTTTTGTGTTCTTAGAAATTGCCTCTATTGCCAGTTACGCCCTGGTTGCCTTTGGCACAGAGGCAGAAGAATTAGAAGCCTCTTTTAAATATGCAATCATGGGTTCCGTAGCTTCAAGTTTTATATTTATAGGTATTGCTTTTTTGTATGGCTTTACCTCTACCTTGAATATGGCAGATATGTCTCAAATATTAAGCATAAAACCAAGCATATGGGTTTTACCATTCGTTTCAGCACTTTTCTTGATGGGATTCGGTTTAAAGGCAGCCTTGGTGCCTTTTCATGCCTGGCTTCCTGATGCCCATCCTTCTGCGCCTGCCTCAATTTCTGCGATGCTGTCCGGCGTTTTAATTAAGACTTTAGGTGTTTACGCCATGGTCAGAATCTTCTTTAATGTCTTCGGCGTAACAGATGCGTTTCTTTCAACATTAATGTTTCTTGGTGCCCTTTCCATGCTGGTAGCCGTAATTCTGGCGCTTTCTCAATGGGATCTAAAAAGATTGCTAGCGTATCACTCCATAAGCCAGATCGGTTATGTAGTTTTAGGTATTGGTTTAGGTACTCCTTTAGGCATATTAGGCGGCCTGTTTCATTTATTTAACCACTCCATATTTAAATCCCTACTTTTTTTAAACTCCGGGGCAATTGATTATTCTGCCCAGACGCGGGATTTAAAAGAAATGTCTGGCCTGGAGAAAAAGATGCCGGTGACTGCAGGTACGAATTTAATCGCTTCTCTGTCGATTGCAGGCATACCGCCGCTGAACGGTTTTTTCAGTAAGTTAATAATTATCTTTGCTTGCCTGGAAAAGGGACATCTAGGTTATGCCTTGGCAGCGGTAATCGGCTCCATCTTGACATTAGCCAGTTTTATGAAAGTGCAAAAATTTGCCTTTATGGGAGATTTAAAAGAAAAATATAAAAATATAAAAGAAGTTCCCTGGGCAATGAAGTTCGCAATGATAGGCTTAGCGGTTATCTGCGTTTTGGGGGGATTTTTATTGCTGCCTTCTCTTAGGTTTTTCCTTGTCAATGCCGTGAATGTACTCCTAGAAGGTAGAGACTACGCAAGAATAGTGCTGGAGACGGCGGTAAAATGACCCTGCGGCTTCGCTTGATCAGGGCCTAAGATAGAACAAATAAAAAGAATCGAATTATGACCCTGCGGCTTCGCTCGGGGTTATGGTGAGCGAGTGAAACGAGTCGAACTATGAAAAGCAAATTTATATTATTTATTATATCTTTTATTATTTGGATGCTGTTAGGCTGGCCGTTAGATATCCAACATGCCTTAATAGGTATCTTTGTAGCGTTGTTAATTGCTTTCTTAACTGGCGATATGTTCACGCGCAGGCCCCATCACTTCGGCCATATAGGCAGATATCTTTGGTTTGGGTATTATATCCCTTTGTTTCTCTGGGAATGTTTAAAGGCAAATATTGATGTTGCTCGCAGAGTTATTAGCCCCAGGCTGCCGATTAACCCCGGGATTGTTAAGGTTAAGACACACTTAAAATCTGATACTGCACTTACTTTTTTGGCCAATTCTATTACGCTTACTCCCGGAACACTTTGTGTAGATATTAAACCGGAAGAGGGTATTCTTTATATTCATTGTATCGATGTGCAGTCGCAAGATTTAACCGCGGCTACTCAACTAATAGTCACTAAATTTGAGAAAGTCTTAGCGAGGGTTTTTGAATGATAAGAAAACTTAAATATTTACGTTGGTATTTAGGGCTAATAGGGATATTTTTAGCATTACTCTTTGTGATTATCTATCCGATTCCTTCGTTATTATGGTGGCAATCATCTTTTTTGTCGCGTTGTTTTTTTATTCTAATGATCTGTTTTGGCTTTTGTCTGTTTAGGCTGATGCGGGGGCCAACCCCGGCAGACCGGGCAGTAGCAGTTGATACCTTGGGGATTTTAATTGTAGGATTTTGCGCTGTTTTAAGTATCTCTACGGGCAGGGACTGGTATATTGATATTGCCATTGCCTGGGCCCTGCAGAGTTTTATAGGGGCATTGGCCTTAGCTAAATATTTAGAAGGCAGAGGGTTTGATGAGTGAAATTATCGGTTATATATTCATTATAGTTGGGCTCAGCTTTGATATTTTTGGTTGTATTGGCTTGATCCGCCTCCCGGACGTCTATAATCGTTTACAGGCGACTACCAAGTGCGTTACATTGGGCACCTGCAGTATTCTCTTTGGCACCTTAGTTATTAAAGGCTTAGGTGGGACGGGCATAAAGGCATTATTGTGCATAGCCTTTCTGCTTTTAACTGCTCCTGTGGCAGCGCATGCCCTTGCCCGAGGAGCCCATATTTCTGGAGTAAAACTTTGGGATAAGTCCGTTTGTGATAAATACGAAGAAGACACTAAAAACAGTAGGCAGTAGATAGTAGGTAGTAGGTAGGAATTATGAAGTATCCAAAATTACGCGAACTAAGAGAAGCAATAAAGGCATTAATTAAAGGGCCCTATACTTCTAGATTCCCTTACGAGGCGCACAAACCATACGAGAGGTTCAGGGGTAAGCCGGAGTTTCATGAGGATGATTGCGTAGGTTGCGGAGCCTGCTTTCAGGTTTGCCCGGCAGGGGCGATAGAAATGATTGATCTAAAAGGCAAGCGGGTGCTGACTATACATTGGGATGTCTGTATATCCTGCGGTCAGTGCCAGGCAAACTGCCTGACCGAAAAAGGCATAATCCTTTCTCAGGAATTTGACTTGGCCACTACTGAGGACAGGGGAGCGCTTAAGCAGGAAATCAAAAAAGACCTGGTTTTCTGCGGGTGCTGCGGGGAAGTGGTCGCCCCCCGGGATCAGCTATTATGGGTAGCCAAAAAACTGGGACCGCTTGTTTTTTCCAATGCCACACTAATGCTATCCTATCTTCAACAACTAAATCTCGCCTTAAAGGAGGAACCCTCCTTAAAACAGGATGACGAATTTGCGCGTTCCGAACGCATAAGAATCCTCTGTCCTCGTTGCCGCCGGCAGGTAGTGCTTAAATCCTAAAATGTTCTCTTCTCTAAAAATCAGGGATTTCAGGGTATATTGGCTGGGCATGCTGGTTTCTTTGATCGGCACCTGGATCCAGACGGTTGCTCAGAGCTGGTTGGTTTTCCAGCTGACTAATTCCGCGTTCCTGCTTGGCGTGGTGGCTTTTTTGAATTCTGTGCCGGTATTCTTCCTTTCTCTGTTCGGAGGGGTAGCCGCCGACAGGATGAATAAAAGGAATATTCTCATCGTTACCCAGAGCGCCTTCATGGTACTGGCTTTCTTTCTGGCAATACTGACCCACTTAAAATTAATTACTCCTTTTCAGATTATGTTGATTGCGGTATTAAACGGCATTGTGCTGGCGTTCGACGCGCCGGCGCGGCAGTCAATGGTAGTAGAGTTAGTAGGTAAAAAGCATCTCTTAAACGCGATTGCCCTAAATTCCGCGGCTTTTAATTCCAGCCGCATTATCGGCCCGGCATTTGCCGGGATACTGATTGCCACTATCGGCATGAGTGGATGTTTTTATATCAACGGGATTAGTTTTTTTGCCGTGCTGCTTGCCCTCTTATCAATCCGCGTAAATAATCTCTCTAAGAATGGCGCGCAGGGGCATACTTTAAGCGATATGAAAGCAGGTTTACAGATAATTAAAAACGACCGCCTGATTATGGCCTTAATTATGATGGTCGGAATAGTAAGTTTATTCGGTGTTTCCTATGTGATTTTAATGCCTATTTTTGCCAGCGGTGTGCTTGGCGTGGGGGTTAAGGGCCTGGGGATGCTGATGTCCTCAGCTGGCATAGGAGCTTTGTTGGCGGCATTGATTTTGGCGCGCTTAGGAGACTTCCGCCATAAGGGAAAGTTGCTTTTTTGCTCATCATATGTATTTTCGTTTTCGTTGATATTGTTTTCCCTATCTAAATCTTATCCTTTATCGCTCGCCGCGCTGATGTTTACCGGATGGTCATCCGTTACCGCGGTTTCTCTGATCAATGCATTGCTACAGACAGCGGTGAGTGACGAATTTAGAGGCAGGGTGATGAGTTTCTTTATGCTGACCTTTGCTGGCCTGATGCCTTTCGGCAATCTCCTGGCAGGGGCGCTCTCGCAGGCCTGGGGTGTTTCCCCGGTGGTTATGTTAAGCGGCGTAATCTGCCTCATTTTTTTTACTATGATCAATTTAACTTATCCTCAGATAAGAAAGATTTAGTAAACTCCGTTAGAAAGTTCACGCGGGGCTTTATACCCCGCGTGAACTCTGGATATTTTACCCCGTGTTGAAACACGGGGCTTTCTAACGGAGTAAACTTTCCTACATTCGCGCCGTAAAAACTCTGCCATTTGTATCATAAGAATGCCTTGATTCTAGCGAAAAAAGTATTAAAATATAATTAATCGTTTATTGATAAATAAAAGGAACCAGAAGGAGGTGAAACATAGCTATGAAGAAATTGGCATTTTTTATTTTAGTTTTAGGGATCAGTCTTTCTCTGATCAGCTGTTCGAAAAAGCAAGCAGCCTTAGAGGAGTTTCAGGAGCCGGTCTCAATAGAGACGATAAGTATGCTCAATACCCAGGCCCAAGTAGATAGCGAAGCCAAAGCAAGCGTACCCGCTCGGGCAGCCTCGCCAGGGGTTAGCGTTCCGGTTAATACCCAGGCAAAAGCAGAAGTCCTCCTGTCGGCAGCATCCGCTAAGCCGGCAATAGAAGAGATCCAGACGGCACTAAAGAACGCAGGTTTTTACATCGGAAATATCGACGGTAAAAATGGCCCGATGACTAAGAGGGCAATCGAGGAGTTTCAGAAAGCGAAAGGCCTTAACGTAGATGGCAAGGTAGGGCCCAAGACCTGGGGTTTATTAAGCGCGCATTTAAATCCCGCTCCGGTTGTAGCTGTTACCAAGCAAAAAAAGAGATAGCCGGCCTTGAAAATCAGCTAATCTTGTGTTATATTTTTAGTAGCCGATAAAGGCAAACTCCGAGAAATCGGAGGGCGCAAAGCCACAGACCTAAAATGGCGAGGCGCTTAACTCGCTGGAGAAGACTCCAATAGTAATAGGCGAGCATAAGAAAGCGATAAGTCAGTATGGTGGCTGGGTTACCGAAGAGAGGCGAAGTAGGATGCACCGCCTTTATCGGCTAAAAATTTTATAAAGAATCCCAACGCTCCCCGAAGTTATCGGGGTGTTGTCCTATATCTAGTCTAGGATAACATTTTTGTTGGGATTTTTTATTTAGCGGTGCTATAATAAGCGAGGTCTTAATTTATGGAACGTTAGTGAACATAAATTATCTGACCGAACTTATCCTCGCTGTTTGTTTTCGTAAAGAAAACAGCGCAGGCAAGAAATACGCAAGCGGCCTAATAGTTAAGAAAGGATTGCTTTATGCCGCCTTTATAGGCTTCATAAAGCAAGTATTTATTTAATGATTGAATTTCCCTCAAAATTCTTCTGGGGCGCCGCTACTTCCAGTTACCAGGTAGAGGGTAATAATATTAACTCTGATTGGTGGCAATGGGAGCAGCGCGTAGGTTTAAAGGAAAGATCAGGAGAAGCCTGCCGGCATTACCAGTTTTATAAAGAGGATTTCAATATCGCTAAGCAATTGGGGCATAATGCCCATCGCCTATCCGTTGAATGGAGTCGTATTGAACCCCGAGAAAATAATTTTTCCGAACAGGAGTTAAGGCATTATCTGGAGGTTATCGATTGTCTAAAGGCCCAAGGGATTGAACCGATTGTCACCTTGCATCATTTTACCAATCCCCTCTGGTTTGTTGAGTCAGGCGGGTGGTTGGGGAAAAGATCCGCGGAGTATTTTTTAGGTTATGTTGAAAAAGTCGTATCAGTACTCTGCGGCCGGGTAAGTTTTTGGGTAACGATCAATGAGCCGATGGTTTATGTTTATCACGCCTATATCTTAGGTATCTGGCCGCCGCAGGAGAAATCTTTTTTTAAGGCAAGAAAAGTTATTGAGAACCTTATTTCGGCCCATCTTAAGGCTTACAGGTTAATCCACGCCATTTATCAGAAGAATAATCTCGCCCGGCCAATGGTGAGTATTGCGAAAAATATGCAGGCATTTCAGCCCTGCGGCCGCAGCTTAAGAAATAAATTAGCCGCCCGTTTAAGGGATAAATTGTTTAATTTTGATTTTATCAATAAACTTATTCGCCGCAGCGCCTTAGATTTTATCGGCATCAATTATTATTCCCGCGCCTTAGTGGATGTCAGGGGTTGGCGGATAAGTAACCTTTTGCTTGACGTCTGTCAAGATAACCACAGCAGGCTAAAAAAGAATTCTTTGGGCTGGGATATTTATCCTCAAGGCTTATCTGAGCTGCTTTTAAAACTAAAAAGATATAATTTACCGATTTTTATCCTCGAAAATGGCATATGCACCGATGACGATACGCAAAGATGGGATTTTATATATGCTCACCTAAAAAGCCTAAGTTTAGCCATAAATCAAGGGGCGCATATCTTAGGTTATATCTATTGGTCGTTGATCGATAATTATGAGTGGGATAAAGGTTTCGCTCCGCGTTTCGGGCTTATCGAGATAGATTACGCTAATTTTAAGCGCACCCCCAGAGAGAGTGCGTGGAAACTTGCCAAGGTCTGCCAAACAGCCAGATTGAATGGAAACGATGGATAAAGATTCTATTTTAAAGGATATCCCTCTCTTCGCTAATTTAAGCAGCGAAGAGATGGTGATTGTCAGAGAGAAAGTCAGTTTTAGGGAATACAAGAAGGGGCAGATTATTTATCAAGAAAATTCCCCTGCCGATGCCTTTTACTGTCTGGTGGTAGGCAGGGTGATGATCTACACCCGGGACAGTTCTGGTAAGGAGGTCGTATTGGAATATCTGCACCGGGGGAAGTATTTCGGGATTATTTCTTTGCTCACCCAAGATACGCACTCCGTAACAGCTAGGGCGATTAACGATTCCCTCCTTTTGCTCATCGAGAAAGAAGATTTCGATTTTATTTTAGATAAGATGCCCAGATTAGCCATTGATTTGAGCCGGACCTTATCGCGCAGACTTAAGCGCAGAGATTTGCACCAGAAAACTGTATTTGAGAGCATGATTATTTCGGTGTTCAGTTCTTATTCCCAGGCGGGAAAAAGCACTTATGCTGCTCATCTTGTTTCTAGTTTAAAAAAGGAAACGCATAAACCCGTGATTGCCTTGGATATCTGCGCCCAGGGTAAGACTTTCAGTCTTCCGCAGATGTTTGGGGTTGGGGCAGTTTATCCGGCCCTTGACTTAGGCGTTTCCCCGGAAAGGATTAATCCGGGAGACTTCATCTTAAAAAGTAAACAGGGAGTAGATTTATTCTGTGTAAACTATGCAGAAAACTTGCCTAGCTGCTTAAAGAAAATAATCGGTGTCTTAAGCATCTTGGTAAACGACTATTATTATATCATCTTAGACCTTCCTTTAGAGATGGATGGTACGATATTTGAAATCCTTAACCAGTCAGATCTCATTCAGATCCTTACTAGCCCGCAGCCGCAAGACTTAAAGGAGACCGGAAAGTTGATCCAGAGGCTAAAAACTGATTTCCATTTTCCCGAGGATAAGATCGAGCTGGTGGTAAACGAATATAAGCTTTCCCGAATCAATTATCAGGAACAGGCGGCATTATTGGGCCACCCTATTTTTGCCACTTTACCCAAGATGGAATTCGATAAATACGCAGGCCTGGATTCAGCCGGAACAGACAGCGAATATCTCAAGGCTATCAGGAGAGTTTCCCGTCAATTAGGTGATTGTCTGGTCGGGCTCGCCCTGGGGGTTGGGGTGGGTTACGGTTTTTGCCATATCGGCGTATTAAAGGTGATCGAGGAGGAGAAAATCCCTATTGATGTTATTGTCGGCTCCAGCATCGGCGCTTTGATTGCTAGCCTTTGGGCTTGCGGCAGATCAAGCCAGGAGATATTGGAAATTACCCGGGAGTTTAAAAACCCTAGATATATTTGGAGTTTGGTAGATTTAACCTTTCCTCGCCTTGGCTTTATCAAGGGGAATAAGCTTTATAAGTTCTTGAAGAAATATCTGGGCAATAAGACTTTTTATGATGTCAGGTTGCCTCTAAAGATCGTCGCCAGCGATGTGCGTAAAAAAGAATCTCGGGTATTAGAGCAAGGCCCGCTGGTAGAGGCGATTATGGCCAGTTGTGCCATGCCGGGGGTATTTATGCCCTTTTGGCTTAAAGAAGAGATTTTACTCGACGGGGGAATTATTAATCCTTTACCTACGGAGCCGCTGTTTAAAATGGGGGTTAAAAAAATCATCGCTGTTAATGTTACGCCTTCTAGGGAAGATATCCTTAAGCAGTATGAGAAGATAAAACAAGCGGTTGATTCTTCCAGGGAGATGATTAAAAAGAAGAAGTGGTTTGGCCTCAAGCAGTATCTTAAGAGCAAATTCAGGACTAATATACTAGATTTAGTATTTAGCAGCATCGAGCTTATGCAGTCAGAGATGGCTCAAAGGGAAGCGCAGTTAGCGGATATTGTTTTGCATCCGGATACTTCAGATTCCCATTGGCTGGAGTTAAACAAGGCGGAGTATTTTGCCAAAAAAGGAGAAGAAGAGGCGCGTAGGAATCTCGGCAGGATTTTACAGCTGATTAATGAATAAAGGGGGGGGCTATGGTTTATCATCTACCGCAGTTTACTTATCGCTGGAAAATAATCTTATTGGGTTTTAGTTTCTGGTTATCGGTTAGCCTGGCCGGATGTGTAACACTTAAAGAAGCAGCCAAAGGCGTATTAGGAGTTTCTACTAAGGCCCTCGAGGATAACCGTAAGGACGCAATCAAAAAAACATTTAACTATGATTACAATACCTGTTATTCTAGGGCTAAAGAGATATTGAAAGAAAATAAAGCCTATATTTATTGCGAAGACCCCAGGAGAAATTTACTGGCTATTTATGTTTCTGAAAAGGATACGACAGCCGTCGGTCTCTTCTTTAAAGCGATAGACCAGGCGCATACCCAGATCGAAGTATCATCAGGGAGCACTTATGCCAAGGAGTTGATTTCCGATAAGCTATTCAAAGCGCTTGGCCCTGAACAAGAGAAAGGTTCCAGCAATGCAAAAAAATAATTGGGATATTGCCAAGCTAATTAAAGAATGCCACCGTATAGCCTGTAAAAAAGGGTGGTGGGATAGCGAGCGTAACGAGGGTGAGCTAATTGCCTTGATGCATTCGGAATTATCCGAGGCGCTGGAGGCGATGCGTAACCACGGCAGAAAAGATGAAATAGCCGAAGAGCTGGCGGATTGCTGTATCCGTATCTTTGATTATTGCGGAGCTAGGAAAATCAACTTAGGAGAAACCCTTTTAAAGAAAATCAAGTATAATAAAACCCGCCCTTATCGCCACGGTAAAAAATTCTGAATTAGCTGTTAGATGGAGAAATGTTTTAAGCAACTTAAAGCGCACTTAAAAGGCAAGGTAGTGATTTTAGGCATCGGTAATTCCTTAAAAAGCGATGACGGGGCAGGTCCTTTTTTGGCCAAGCGCATAAAAGATAAGCATAATTTCCTGGTTTTTGATGCAGGTACCTGCCCGGAGAATTATCTAGGGAAGGTTATTAAAGAGAAGCCGGATACGGTCGTGATTATCGACGCTGCTGATTTTGGCGGCACCCCGGGCGAGCTCCGGATCATTGAGGCAGAACAATTAAAATCAGTAAATTTATTTTCTACCCATAATGCCTCCATTTCGCTGACCGCTAATTACTTACAAAGCAATTTAAAGGTAGATATAATTATCTTGATCATCCAGCCTAAAACTATTCTGCTCGGTGAACAATTCAGCCCAGAGGTAACAAAAAGTTTAAGCATATTAGAAGACTGGTTTTCCCAATTTGCAATAAATCTTAGCCCTTAGTTTATTAAACAGGATTTGTCGAGGTATCCAGGATGGCTAAAATTAGGGATAGCTGGGGTTCGCGTTTAGGGATAATTATGGCCGTAGCAGGCTCAGCTATTGGATTAGGCAATTTTTTGAGATTCCCCGCCAAAGCCGCCTCAAACGGAGGCGGCGCTTTCATGATCCCCTATTTTATTTCTTTATTTTTATTGGGTATTCCGTTAATGTGGATTGAATGGACCTTGGGCCGTTACGGCGGCGGGTTTGAGCATGGTACTGCTCCGGGTATATTCCATTCTCTCTGGCGGAAGAACCGCTTCATAAAATATTTCGGCGTAATCGGAATATTCGGGCCTTTGGTAATATTTATATATTACACCTATATAGAATCCTGGACTTTAGCCTATAGCTTCTTTGCCTTTTTAGGAAAATACGCCAATATAGCGGATCAATCCACTATGCAGTCTTTCTTAAGAGGATTTCAGGGGCTGGAGAGTAACCAATATTTTCAGGGACTGGGTATTGCTTACGTATTCTTTCTGGTAACTTTTATCCTGAATATCTGGGTAATATATTACGGAATTAAGGGTGGCATAGAAAAACTCTGTAAGTGGGCAATGCCACTTTTATTTATTTTCGGTTTTATTCTATTGTTAAGAGTTATTACGCTGGGGACTCCGGATTTGACTAAACCGGATTGGAATATAGTGAACGGTTTTGGCTTCTTATGGAATCCCGATTTTAGCGCGCTTAAATCAGCTAAAGTATGGCTTGAGGCAGCAGGGCAGATATTCTTTACCTTAAGTGTTGGTATTGGAGTAATACTTACTTACGCGAGTTATCTTTCCAAAGGCGATGATGTAGTGCTTTCCGGGCTGACCGCCTCCAGTACTAATGAATTTGCCGAGATCATTTTAGGAGGCAGTATTATTATCCCGGCAGCTTTTGTTTTCTTTGGCCCGGTTGATACGCAGGAGATTGCCCGCTCGGGAGTATTTAATTTAGGGTTTGTAACTATGCCTCTGGTACTGAATAAGCTGGCACTTTCCCAGCTTTTAGGGTGTATTTGGTTCCTGCTTTTATTCCTTGCCGGGATTACATCTGCGGTTTCTCTTGCCCAGCCGGCAGTAGCATTCTTAGAAGACGAATTTAATATCAACAGAAAAAAAGCAGTAGTTATATTTGGGGCGGTTGCCTTCTTGCTTTGTCAGCCGGCAATTTTTTTCTTAAAGAACGGGATAGTCGACGAATTGGACTTTTGGGGAGGGACATTCTTCTTGGTTATATTCGCTACTATCGAAGTAATCCTTTTTGCTTGGGTCTTTGGAATGGAGAAGGCCTGGGATGAAATCCATAAAGGCGCCGATATGCAAGTGCCTAAAATTTACAAGTTTATCATTAAATATGTCACACCCGTATTTTTATTCATTATTTTAGGGATGTGGTTTTGGCAGGAATGGATTCCAGTTATTTTAATGAAAAACGTCTCCGGAATTAATCGGCCGTTTATCTTGGGTACAAGGATCGCTTTACTGCTTATATTTTTGATCCTGGCGGTTTTGGTTAAGATTGCCTGGGGAGCTAAAGGTAAAAACAAAGACGGCAGTAAATTAAAATGAATCTCAAGGGTCTTCCTCTTTTTTTACTTTCTTCAGGAATAATCTTAGGGTTGCTAATTATATGTTTAGTCAAGCTATTGGCTAAAAAGGAGCCTAAATGAGAAAAAATTTTTGCCTTTATTTTTTTATTCCCGGGCTGATAATGCTATTCAGTATTTATGGCTGTGCGCCGTTACTTTTGGGTATGGCGGTAGGAGGGGTGGGTATTTATTCGGTAAGCAAAGATACGGCCCAAGGTGATGCTGATAAATCCTTTGATTCTCTCTGGAGGTCGGCTTTGACCGTCAGTAAAATACGCGGTAAGATTAAACAGGAAAATTACTCTCAGGGGTATATTGAATTGGAGACAGGATCAAATCGCGCCTGGATCAAGATTATCAGGTTAACCAGGGTGACTAATAGGTTGAAGATTTCCGCGCGCAAATATCATCTCCCTAATCTGAAATTTGCCCAGGAGCTGTTTATGAAGATCCTGGAAGAAGCGGGTTAATTATACAGCTAATCTTTTTCGTATTTAATCCTTAAGTAACAGTGATTTTTCTCTTTTATTATTAGAAAAATTGTGTACAATATAGACTAGATTTTATTGAGTTAGCTTTCCGCTATAAGACGTTGGCGGATTCGCAGATAAGATATAGCCGAGGTAGCCCTCCGCCACAAAGATTGGCGGATTCGCAAATAAGATATAGCCGAGGTAGCCCTCCGCCACAAAGATTGGCGGATTCGCAAATAAGATATAGCCGAGGTAGC
>Ga0163200_1000083_pt1 | contig 44160 bp, 38 predicted proteins | sample PL_2010_200m_FD_113535 | JGI IMG/M metagenome (GOLD analysis project Ga0163200, IMG submission 113535) | Freshwater microbial communities from Powell Lake, British Columbia, Canada to study Microbial Dark Matter (Phase II) - PL_2010_200m | ecosystem: Environmental > Aquatic > Freshwater > Lake ... | reverse complement strand
GCTCTCGCCGGGCGTGAGCCCCGCGGCATCGGCCCAACGGGCCAGATCATCCTGTTCGAAGCCCAACCAGAGGTCGCCGCAGGCCTCCCTGGCCCAACTCTGGTTGTGGCTGCACAGCTCGGTGATCAGCAGGCTACCGCCCATGTTCACCAGCCGTGCAAGTTGCTTGAGTGCTTCACCCGGCGCCGCCAGATGATGCAAAACCATGTTCAACACGACGCAGTCTGCCGATGGGCATTCGTCCTGCAATGCGTCGGCAAGTTTCAACTCGACATTTTTCAGCGCATCCCGCTCGCAACGTGAGCGAGCCAGCTCGAGCATCGCCGCGCTGTTGTCCACCGCGATCACTCGAGCGAACCGATGTGCCAGTTCGGGCAGAAAGCTACCGTCGCCGGGGCCTACTTCAAGCGCTGTTGCCTGGGCTGGAAGATTCAGCGCATCGAGCAGCGCGACCACGCTGTCGCGGTACTGCGGGAAGCCGGCAATCATGTCCTGCCGCGCCTGAAAGCTACCGGCCATCCTTGCGAAGAAGTCTTCGCTGGCGGCACTGCGCTGAGCATGCACTGCGGCGACACGCGCCTGCACATCGAGCGGCAGGCTCAGCTGATCGACCTCGTCGAGCAAGGCTGCATGCAGCCTGCCGCCGAGGCTGTCGGGTTGGGGCAGGGCGCGCCGGTAGAAGATCGCGTTGCCTTCTCTACGGGTTGCCAGCAAACCGGCCTGGGTCAGAACCTTGAGGTGATGGCTGATGCCTGACTGGCCCGTGGCGAAGATCTGCGCCAGCTCAAGTACACCGAACGAATCGTTGGCGAGCGCACGCAGCACGTTCAGCCGCAGCGAATCGCCGCCGGCCTTGCACAGGGCGGCGAGCTGATCGCTGTCGTCGAAAGATATCTGGGGAATGCGCAGGCTCATAGGCGACGCAGTCTAGTCGGTCGATTTTCGTCCAGCAATGCCAATATCAAAAAGTTTTGATATTGGACAAGCGACGCCTTAGCTGATCAGGCTGTTGACGCCCATGCCGCAGGACACCAGACCCAGCGCCAATAGAAAGAAATTGGGTAGCAGATCGAGTAGCCCCTGCAGGCGGTCATTGCTCGACAACTGGCGTGACACCAGGCTGTAGGTGATCAAAATCGAAACATCGACTAGTGCCCAGATGGCGATCAGCGCCAGCGCCTGCGGCGCGAAGGGTTGCGCCGGCAAAATGAAGCCTGGCAGAAAGGCGAGAAAGAACAGGATGTCCTTGGGGTTGGACAGTCCGACCGCCATGGCCCGCCAGAAGTAATGCGATTGCGGGCGCGGCAGCTCCTTAGCTTCTCCGCCACCGCCACCGCCCCCGCAGAGGCCGTCGGCACCGAGCCAGATCAGGTAGAGCCCGCCGAGCACCTGGCCCCATTCGAGAATTACCGGTTTCAGGTCCAGGGCCAGGTAGATCACCATCAGCGCAGCGATCAACAGCATTTGCGCCGAAAGCACACCGCCGAGAATGGTCCAGGCCGGCCAGCTGCGTCGGGCGTCGGCGACAACCAGCGCGACGACCGGGCCAGGGGAGGCGATCAGCAAAGCGACCGCGGCGGCAAAGGCGAGATAGGTGGCGTTCATAGCTCGGTTACCAGTTCGAAGATGCGCGATTGCTTGCCCAGCTTTTCGGTATAGAAGCGCAGGTTGCAGCTGGCGAAGGTGCGCTGCATCCAGCGATCGCTGCCATCGAAACGGGCGGTGAAGGGGCTGCGTGCGTGTGCCGTGCGGCGGTTGTCGATGACCAGCAGATCGCCGCGCGTGAGGCGCACCGGCTCGACCACTTCCCAGGCAACGGCGCGAAGTCGGTCCAGCGCGCGCTGAGCCCGATCGCTGTAGGCGACCATGAATTGCGGATCGAAGCGCAGAAAGGGGGCGTCAGGGTCGCCGTACAGCACGGTCTGATGCTTGTTGATATCGATGCGCTGGTTCTTTTCGCTGTGGCCGTAGTCGGACAGAAAGTTGTAGGGCTCGTTGAGAAAGAACACCTGGTCTTCGTAGGAAAGTCGCTCAAGGATGCGCTCGGCCGACGCGATGTAGGTGACGGCCTCGGCGGCCGGATCCTGACGCAGGCAGAGCAGCAGCAGGTAGTCCGGCTGGATGGCGTGGAAGGCGTTTTCGGTGTGCAGGTCGAGTTCAGTGTCGAAGCTGTCCGAGGTCGCGGCACGTGACTGCGTCTGCTGCGGGAAGAAATTGTTGACGATGCAACCGCCCGATTCCTGCACGTAGCCGATCGGCTCGCCCAGCAGCGCGGTGGCTTGCAAGAGCAGGCGCTCGCTGCGGTCGTCGACCTTGTTCAGGTCGGTGCGTGAGGCGGGCGTCGGCGGTATCTCACCGATTTCCGTGTCTTCCAACAGGACAAAACCCTTGGCATTGCCGAACAGCTTGAAATCAAGGATGTCCGCTATCTGCGCCTGACTGAGCCCCCCGTGACGAATACTGGCAGACAAAAGTTGATCGAACTCGCGAGTGGGCATGTCATCCTTCCCTAGCGTTATACAAGGCAGAGGCCTCTTATTGGGTCGGTGCCAACGCATGGCTGGCCCGATTGCCGGCGAGTATTGGTGGGCCCTGGAGGGTTGCAAAATGGAAAAAACGGCCATCTCCGATGAGTTTTACTCATGCCGGAGGCTGGGGGTATGACGTTGCGCATGCCGCCGCTTTACGCGCTGCGTGCCTTTGAGGTCGCGGCGCGCTTCGGGTCATTTACACAGGCCGCTGAAAGCCTGTGCATCACCCAGAGTGCTGTCAGTCGGCACGTGAAGACGCTGGAGGAAAGCCTCGGCTGCTCGCTTTTCGAGCGGCGCGGTTCGAGGTTGGCGCTGACCGACACCGGACGGCTGCTTGCGCAGGAACTCAAGGTCGGCTTCCGTACCATCGAAAACGCCTGCATCGCCATTAACCGGCAGCAGGACGCGCTCCGGCTGAAAGCGCCCTCGACCCTGACCATGCGCTGGCTGCTCGGTGCGCTGGAGAATTTCCAACTCACCCATCCGCAGGATCGCGTGCAGCTGACCAGTGCCTGGATGGACCTCGATTCGGTGGACTTCCACAACGAGCCCTTCGATTGCGCCATCCTGCTGGGGCATGGCGGGTTCCCGGCAGACTGGAACCGGATCAAGTTGTTCGATGAATGGCTGGTGCCGGTGTGTTCACCGGACTATCAGGGGGGATCACCCTGGACGGCTGCACGCCTCGCTGATGCAGAGCTGATTCACCCGTCGCGCGACTGCCGAGACTGGCGCCGCTGGCTGCAACGGGTCGGTTGGGTCGAGGCTGTCGCCTGGCAGCAGGGCAAGCTGTTCGACACGCTGGAGCTTGGGATCTCCGCTGCAGCGCAGGGGCATGGCATCTCAATCGGCGATCTGGCCCTGGTCGACGCCGAGTTGCGCAAAGGCTCGCTGATGCTGCCGTTCGACCAGGCGGTGCGCTCCGGCGACAGCTATTACCTGGTCTGGCCTGCGGCGGGAGAGCCGCCCCTGACGCTGACGCGCATGAAGGACTATTTGCTGCAACATCTGCCGGACATCGGCAGCTGTGGCGTCAGGCTGCTCGACTAATTAGGGGGCATTGGCGGCACCGCGGCGCTTATTCAGTCATTGCCCCGCCACCCGCGGTAGGGGAAAATGGCCGCCTTTTTCCGCCCCCTTCGTTTCAGAAGCTACCCCGCAGGAGATTCAGCGATGCCCAGCCGTCGTGAGCGAGCCAATGCCATCCGCGCCCTCAGCATGGATGCCGTGCAGAAAGCCAACAGCGGCCACCCGGGTGCCCCCATGGGCATGGCGGACATCGCCGAGGTCCTCTGGCGAGACCATTTGAAGCACAGCCCGACCAACCCGCAGTGGGCCGACCGCGACCGCTTCGTGCTGTCCAACGGCCACGGCTCGATGCTGATCTACTCCTTGTTGCACCTGACCGGTTACGACCTGTCCATCGACGACCTGAAGAACTTCCGGCAATTGCACAGCAAAACCCCGGGCCATCCCGAGTTCGGCTACACCGCAGGTGTCGAGACCACCACCGGCCCGCTGGGCCAGGGTCTGGCCAATGCCGTCGGTTTCGCCTTGGCTGAAAAGGTCATGGCCGCGCAGTTCAACCGCGACGGGCACAAGATCGTCGATCACCACACCTATGTGTTCATGGGCGACGGCTGTCTGATGGAAGGCATTTCCCATGAAGTCTGCTCACTGGCAGGCACGCTGGGCCTGAACAAGCTCATCGGCTTCTACGATGACAACGGCATTTCCATCGATGGCGAAGTGCATGGCTGGTTTACCGACGATACCCCGCGACGCTTCGAAGCCTACGGCTGGCAGGTGATTCGCAACGTTGACGGCCATGACGCCGAGGAAATCCAGATCGCCCTGGAGACCGCGCGCAAGAGCGACCGCCCGACACTGATCTGCTGCAAGACCGTCATCGGCTTCGGTTCGCCGAACAAGCAGGGCAAGGAAGAATCCCACGGCGCCGCCCTGGGTGATGCGGAAATCGCCCTGACCCGCGAAGCGCTGGGCTGGAATCACGGCCCGTTCGAGATTCCCGCCGAGATTTACGCCGAGTGGGACGCCAAGCAGAAGGGCGCCGACGCGGAAAACGAGTGGAACAAGCGTTTCGCCGTCTATGAAACCGAATTCCCGGCACTGGCGTCCGAGTTCAAGCGGCGCATGGCGGGCGAGTTGCCGGCCGATTTCGCCGAAAAGGCCAGCGAGTTCATTCGCGAAGTCGCCACCAAGGGCGAGACCATTGCCAGCCGCAAGGCCAGCCAGAATTGCCTGAATGCCTTCGGCCCGCTGCTGCCGGAACTGCTTGGCGGTTCGGCGGATCTCGCTGGTTCCAACCTGACCCTGTGGAAGGGCTGCAAGCCGGTGGTCGCCGAGGATGCCTCGGGCAACTACATGTACTACGGCGTGCGCGAGTTCGGCATGAGCGCCATCATGAACGGCGTCGCCCTTCACGGCGGCCTGATTCCCTACGGTGCCACCTTCCTAATGTTCATGGAATACGCCCGCAACGCCGTGCGCATGTCGGCGCTGATGAAGCAGCGTGTGCTCTACGTCTTCACCCATGACTCCATTGGCCTTGGCGAAGACGGCCCGACTCACCAGCCGATCGAGCAGCTCACCAGCCTGCGCACCACGCCGAACCTGGATACCTGGCGTCCGGCCGATACGGTCGAATCTGCGGTCGCCTGGAAGCATGCGGTCGAACGCAAGGACGGCCCGAGCGCGCTGATCTTCTCGCGCCAGAACCTGCCGTATCACATCCGCGACAACGAAACCGAGGCGTCCATTGCCAAGGGTGGTTACATCCTCAAGAACTGCGTCGGCGAGCCGGAGCTGATCCTCATTTCCACCGGTTCGGAAGTTGGGCTAGCCGTTCAGGCCTACGACAAGCTGACTGAGCAGGGTCGCAACGTGCGTGTCGTCTCGATGCCGTGCACCAGCGTCTTCGATGCCCAGGATGCGTCCTGGAAGCAGCACGTGCTGCCGGTCGAAGTGGGTGCCCGTATCGCCATCGAGGCGGCGCATGCCGACTACTGGTACAAGTACGTCGGCCTCGACGGCCGCATTATCGGCATGACCACCTACGGCGGGTCGGCCCCGGCTGGTCAGCTGTTCGAGGAGTTCGGCTTTACGGTCGACAACATCCTTGCGGTGGCTGAAGAGCTGCTGGAAGACTGATAGCTAAGCTGGGAGCTGGAGGCTTGAGTAAGGGCTTCCAGCTCAGGTTTGCGAGATCACAGCAGCTGAGAAGTGGCGGCTCAACATCGGGGTGGTGGCGGCATGAGCCATTTCGAGTGTCTGGCTTCCAGCTTCCAGCTCGCATAAGGCGAGCCGCGAATGCCCCGAACTGTCCCCTACCGCATTGCCCTCAACGGCTACGGTCGCATTGGTCGCTGCGTGTTGCGTGCCTTCTACGAGCGCAACGCGGCCTTCGATTTCGAGATCGTCGCCCTCAACGACCTCGCCGACATGGCCAGTCTTGAGTACCTCACCCGTTTCGACTCTACCCATGGCCGCTTTCCCGGCGACGTGGCGGTGGAAGGCGATTGTCTGCATCTTAACGGCCACTGCGTAAAGGTCTTGCGCGAGTCGACGCCAGAAGCGGTCGATTGGCGCGATCTGGGTGTGGACCTCGTGCTCGAGTGTTCCGGTGCCTACAACACGCGTGCCGGCGGGGAGCGCTTTCTCGCGGCAGGTGTTCCCCGAGTGTTGTTTTCGCAACCCATGAGCGGGGCAGCTGATGTCGATGCCACGGTGGTCATGGGCATCAACCATGAGCAGCTGACAGGAGCCGAACGACTGGTCTCCAACGCGTCCTGCACTACCAACTGTGGCGTACCGCTGCTCAAGCTGCTCAACGATGCCATCGGGCTCGATTACGTCTCGATCACCACGATTCACTCGGCGATGAACGATCAGCCGGTCATCGACGCCTATCACCACGATGATCTGCGCCGCACGCGGTCGGCCTTCCAGTCGGTGATCCCTGTGTCGACGGGTCTGGCAAAAGGAATCGAACGCCTGCTGCCGGAACTCTCGGGGCGGATTCAGGCCAAAGCCGTGCGGGTGCCGACGGTGAACGTGTCCTGTCTGGATATCACCGTGCAGACCTCCCGCGATACGGATGCGCCGACGATCAATCGGATTCTGCGGGAAGCCGCGCTATCAGGCCCGCTGAAAGGCCTGCTCGCCTATACCGAGCTGCCCCACGCCAGCTGTGATTTCAACCACGACCCGCATTCTGCGATCGTCGATGGCAGCCTGACGCGCGCCTCCGGGCCGCGGCTGGTGAACTTGCTGGCCTGGTTCGACAACGAGTGGGGTTTCGCCAACCGCATGCTGGATGTGGCCGATCATTATTTGCGCGTCGCCCACCGCGCCTAACCGTCACTGTCTGGCGGGGTTTACCTGGCCGACCGCAGCTTACAAATATCGCCGTTCTTGAACTTAAGGAAGATCACATGACCGTTTTGAAGATGACCGACCTCGACCTCCAGGGTAAGCGCGTCCTGATCCGTGAGGATCTCAACGTGCCGGTGAAGGATGGCGCGGTTAAAAGCGATGCGCGCATCCTTGCTTCGCTGCCAACCATCAAGCTGGCGCTGGAAAAGGGCGCAGCGGTGATGGTCTGCTCACACCTGGGCCGTCCGGAAGAGGGCGTCTACAGCGAGGAAGACAGCCTCAAGCCGGTCGCTGATTACCTGAGCAAGGCGCTCGATCGCGAAGTCCCGCTGGTCAAGGATTACCTGAACGGCGTCCAGGTGCAGGCGGGTGAGCTGGTGCTGCTGGAGAACGTGCGTTTCAACAAGGGTGAAAAGAAGAACACCGACGAGCTGGCGCAGCAATACGCGGCGCTGTGCGATGTGTTCGTCATGGACGCCTTCGGCACTGCGCATCGCGCCCAGGGTTCGACCCACGGCGTGGCCAAATTCGCCAAGGTGGCCTGTGCCGGCCCACTGCTCGCAGCTGAGCTGGATGCCCTGGGCAAAGCACTGAAGAGCCCCGCTCAGCCGATGGCAGCCATCGTCGCTGGCTCCAAGGTCTCCACCAAGCTGGACGTGCTCAACAGCCTGAGCCAGGTCTGCAATCAGCTGATCGTCGGCGGTGGTATCGCTAACACCTTCCTCGCTGCGGCCGGTTTCCCGGTGGGCAAGTCGTTGTACGAAGCCGATCTGGTCGAAACCGCCAAGGCCATCGCCGCCAAGGTCAGCGTGCCGCTGCCGGTCGACGTGGTCGTGGCCAAGGCTTTCGCTGAAGATGCCGAAGCCACCGTCAAGGCAGTCGCGGACGTCGCCGAAGACGACATGATCCTCGACATCGGCCCGCAGACCGCAGCCAATTTCGCCGAACTGCTGAAGTCGTCGAAGACCATCCTGTGGAACGGCCCGGTCGGTGTGTTCGAGTTCGATCAGTTTGGCAACGGCACCAAGGTGCTGGCTCAGGCCATCGCGCAAAGCCCGGCATTCTCTATCGCTGGCGGCGGCGACACGCTGGCGGCTATCGATAAGTATGGCGTGAGCGAACAGATTTCCTACATTTCTACCGGCGGCGGTGCTTTCCTCGAGTTCGTCGAAGGTAAGGTTCTGCCTGCTGTGGAAGTGCTGGAGCAGCGCGCAAAGTAAAACGGCTGATGGCCTTTTGCCGTTACAAGCGTAACGGCAAAGGCAACCCCTGCGACTGGTTGCTGTCTCTGTTCTGTCCAGACGAGGAATGGAGACTCACCATGCGTTACGCCGCAATAGCTGTTTGCTGTCTTGGCCTGGCCGGTTGTGCCGGAGGTTCACCAGACTCGCTCTGTGAAGTGATCGACCCGCCACCAGTACAAAGCCCGACCGCGCAGAACGATCAGCGCATTGAGATGCAGAGCACTGGCGACCCGACTGCAGGCACCGCTGCCGATGTCCAGGACTGTTCCTGAGCCCGCTAGGAGAACCGATGAAAGGCCTGCTCATTTCGATTGCTGCATTACTCCTTGCCGGGTGCGGCCACTGGCAATCCGGCCCGGACGCCCCCTTCGTAGGCTGGAAGTGCCAGAGTAAGCAGAACATTGCCTGGCGCTATGCTGATGAAAGTCGCCAGATGGTGGAGCTGAAAATCGGAGACAGTCAGCAAGTCCATAGGTTGCGCAAGGAACCCGTGACCCGTGGTGCTTTCTATAGCGATGGCGTTGTGGCCTTCCACGACAAGGGGACAGGCGCGCTGGTCTATCGCCTGGCGGATGACAAGCTGCTCGCCCATGGTTGCAGCGCGTCGTTGATCAACATCTGATCGAAAAGGCGGGCGATTACCCTGTTTTGCGGCGTTTTCGCCGGGCCTGATGGCTTTTGAGCCGTCCACCACTACAATGCCGCGCCATACCGCGCGGTGCTTGAACAGCGCCGGCCCCTGCGGCAGGCTTTACATGATTAAACGACCCTAACCGGGAGAAAGGAAAACATGGCACTCATCAGCATGCGCCAGATGCTCGACCACGCCGCCGAATTCGGCTACGGCGTGCCGGCCTTCAACGTAAACAACCTCGAGCAGATGCGAGCCATCATGGAAGCGGCCGACAAGACCGACTCCCCGGTGATCGTCCAGGCTTCGGCCGGTGCTCGTAAATACGCAGGCGCACCGTTTCTGCGTCACCTGATCCTCGCGGCGGTAGAAGAATTTCCGCATATCCCGGTGGTCATGCACCAGGACCACGGCACCAGCCCTGACATTTGCCAGCGCTCCATCCAGCTGGGCTTCAGCTCAGTCATGATGGACGGCTCGCTGCGTGAAGACGGCAAGACGCCGTCCGATTACGAATACAACGTCCGCGTCACTCAGCAGACCGTCGCCTTCGCCCACGCCTGTGGCGTGTCGGTAGAAGGTGAGCTGGGATGCCTGGGCTCGCTGGAAACCGGCATGGCCGGTGAGGAAGACGGCGTCGGTGCCGAGGGCACCCTGGATCACAGCCAGCTGCTGACCGATCCGGAAGAAGCCGCTGACTTTGTCGCCAAGACCAAGGTCGATGCCCTGGCCATCGCCATCGGCACCAGCCACGGCGCCTACAAGTTCACCAAGCCGCCAACCGGTGACACCCTGTCGATCCAGCGCATCAAGGAGATCCATCAGCGCATCCCGGATACCCATCTGGTCATGCATGGCTCCTCCTCGGTCCCGCAGGAGTGGCTGAAAATCATCAATGAGTACGGTGGTGACATCAAGGAAACCTACGGCGTGCCGGTCGAGGAAATCGTCGAAGGCATCAAGTACGGCGTGCGCAAGGTCAACATCGACACCGACCTGCGTCTCGCCTCCACCGGTGCGATCCGCGAATTCATGGCGAAGAACCCCAGCGAATTCGACCCCCGCAAGTACCTGGCGAAGACCGTAACTGCGATGCGCGACATCTGCATTGCCCGTTACGAAGCCTTCGGTACTGCCGGCAACGCGTCGAAGATCAAGCCGATCTCCCTGGACGCCATGTTCGAGCGTTATGCGCGCGGCGAACTCGACCCCAAGGTCAACTGAGTCGAAGCGTTGATGACGAGCCCGCCTAGTGCGGGCTCGTTGCGTTATGAGGGGGCTAAATCAGAGGGCGCGCGGTTCGGCCAATAACTGCTGGATCTGGCTGCGCAAGGTGTCTAGCGAGAAAGGCTTGGCCAGAATCGGTGCGGAACGCGCGATGTCGCTGCCCGATTCGTAGATTTCGATTGGGTAGCCGCTGATGAAGATGACCTTGAGATCAGGGCGCAGCTTCAGTGCGGGTTCAGCGATCATCACCCCGGACACGCCGCCAGGAAGACGGAAGTCAGTTACCAGCAAATCAAGCTGCGGCTTTGTCGCCAAGATCTCGAAGGCCTGTGGCGCGCCTGCCGCCTCCAATACCTTATAGCCTTCGCCTGCGAGGTAATCAGACAGCAGGGCAAGAATGTGAGGTTCGTCCTCGACGAGTAAAACGACTTTATTGGGTGGTTGGCTCATCGGAGCGATTCTCGATGTGTTTCATGAACATAGTGCGGCGTGGGGTATTAATTCACGCGAATCAGCGTTGGAGCTAGCGCCGTACAGCAAGTTCAGCGATGTGCAGCCATCCGTCAACTGCTTGCTGTGCTTTTACGCGGTTTCCGCGGTTTCACATGCGTTGGCAATCGACAATCGTGCCGTTAGGCTCGCCTCTTCATCACCGGAGCTCGCTCATGCCTGACGAAAATCATCGTGCCATTTCAGAACTGACGTTGGACGATTACCGTACCAACGCCGAAGCGTTTCGCGAGGGCACCCGAGACCACGACGTCAGCCAGAACATCGACGCCTTGCTGCGGCATATCCAGGGTGAGCCGCCGCTGCGCATTCTCGATCTTGGCTGCGGGCCCGGGCGGGACCTCAAGGCATTCACCGAGCGAGGGCATATTGCCGTTGGCGTCGATGGAGCCGAGCCCTTTATCCGGATGGCGCGTGCCGATACCGGCTGCGAGGTATTGCACCAGAACTTCCTGGAGCTGGATCTGCCGAGCGGAACCTTTGACGGCATCTTTGCCAATGCCGTGCTGTTTCATCTGCCGAGCGGCGAAATCACTCATGTCTTGTCTAAGCTGCGCGAGGCGCTGCGTCCGTCAGGCGTGCTGTTTTGCTCAAATCCACGTGGCGACAATCAGGAAGGTTGGAGTGGCGCTCGCTACGGCACCTGGTACGACTGGCCGACTTGGCAGCGCTTACTGCAGTCCGTCGGGTTCATTGAATTGGAGCATTACTATCGCCCGCCTGGGCTGCCGCGCGAGCAACAGCCGTGGCTTGCAAGCGTCTGGCGCAAGGCTTGAGCGCAGGACAGCGAACTTCTATGTTTGTTCTTCAGCAACGCAGAATGCATGCCGTAAGCGTAACCGTCATGCGTTTTGCATGTGTACAAAACGCTATTATGTGACGTAAGTCACTGAAATGATGCGGATTTTTGTGGTCGTCCGGTTGGCATGATCGATGCTCTAGCTAGGTACGCTGGAACATAACCGGAGTACACAATAATGATTGCCGCTGAAAAAGTTCTCTCTGCCGCGTTTCCCGAGTTCGAAGTCATCACCGCACCTCGTCCGGATGGTGGGCTTCTGCTAACGCTTCGTAACGATGATAGAGACGTCATCAAGCGGGCCCTGTCCAAAGGACAGACCCAGACCGACATTCAGCTGGAATGGGTCATCAGCTCGGTCCGCCGCGACCTCGCATTGGAAGCAGGAATGTCGCCAGCCATTGCCCGCTTGCAGAGCCAGAGCCGCACCGGGCTGCCCACCTACGAGTACGCCTGAGTCGCACCACAGGCCTGCACTGCCGCAGGCCTGTCGTTCCCAGACACACTCCCTCGTGCTGACGATCAGGCCGAAGAGCCCGAATGCAGCACAAACCTGATAGAGGAAATATCATGAACGCTATCGACTTATTGATTGATGACCACGAGAAAGTCAAAGACATCCTGACGCGCCTCAGCGATACCACCGAACGTGCGGTCAAGACCCGTACCGAGTTGCTGCAAAAGCTGGAGATGGAGGTGTCGATCCATACCCAGCTTGAAGAGCAGATTCTCTATCCAGCCTTCAAGGAGGCCGGCGGAAAAGAGGAAAAGACTATGTATCACGAGGCCAAGGAAGAGCACCGTGCGGTCGATTCGCTGGTGTTGCCTGATCTCAAGGCAACTGACCCGTCGACGCTTGAATTCTCCGGGCGCGTGAAAGTGTGCAAGGAGCTGCTCGAACATCACATCGAGGAAGAAGAGTCCGAGATGTTTCCTTCTGCGCGTGAACTGTTCAGCGAAGACAAGCTGAACGAGATGGGGCAGCAGATGGAAGCGCTCAAGACCCGCCTGAAGAAAGAATTTACTGCCAAACAGGCAGCTTGATTCAACGATACCGGGGCGCAATGCCCCGGTCTATCTGGGCCTACGAAAGCACTAGGCCTCGCTCGGCGCCTCGCTGATCTGCATCAACATCCCTGCTCAACGCTACTGTCAGGCTTGATGGCCTAGCGCTACCTGGTGGCGGTATTGCCTGCTCGTAGCGGGTCAAACGAAAGGAGCCACGCTTGGCGGCTTCAGAGTAGGTGGCGGATGGAAGACGAGCTAAAGGAATTGCTGAAGCGGATTGGTCTCGGACCTGAGGCGATCCGTACGCGCATGCGCTTTCTGGAGTGGCAACCAAGCGATGGCGCACGGTTGAACAGTGCAGCCGCCGATCTAGACGATGTGCATGCCAAGTTCATTGAGCGCCTCTACACCCACATGGCCGCCTTCGAGGTGCCGACGGCGCTGCTTGCCGATCCCCAGCGGCTCGTGCGACTCAAGCATAGCCAGCGAAGTTATTACGAGCGGTTGTGGAGTGGCCCATACGACCGTAGTTATGTAACGGACCGTCTGCTTGTCGGGCTGGTGCATCAGCGCGTGGGCGTCGACCTGGAGTGGTATCTGGGCGCCTATCGCCTGTATCTCAGCGACATGCTGGCGGAGTTAGTGGGTGATGCGCCGGGGTATGCCGTGTTCGACAGCCTGCTCAAGGCGGTGTTCTTCGACATGATTCTCGCGATTGACACCTACACGGTTGCGCAGCGTCAGGCCCTGGAAGACAGTGAAGCGCGCTTAGCCCGTGCCATGAGGGGCACCGAGGATGGCATCTGGGACTGGCACATCGATGCCGACCAGCTCTATCTCTCCGAACGCTGGATGGCCATGCTGGGCCTTTCCGCTGAGCCCGGATACACCAGCGACAGCTGGTTCAATCGGGTCCATCCGGATGATCTGGCGGGATTGCGCGAAGCCATTTCCGCGCACCTCGGTGGTCGCACGGCATCGTTGAACCATGAGTACCGCATTCAAACCCACTATGGCGAATATCTCTGGGTGCAGGTGCGCGGCGTGGTCGAGCATTGCGAACGCAGCGGGCGGCGCATGGCCGGCTCGCAAACCAATATCAGCGCACGCAAGATCGCCGAAAGTTGTCTGCACTACGCGGCCCGCCACGATTCGCTCACCGGGCTCGCGAATCGTCTGCATATGGATGAGCTCCTCAAGGCCGCGCAGCAGCGGGGCGGGGTTCGGGACTCAGCGCTGCTATTCGTCGATATTGATCGTTTCAAGCTGATCAATGACAGCCTGGGTCACCGTGTTGGCGATCAGGTCCTGGTGGAGGTTGCTCGACGCCTCTCCGGTTGCCTGCGCCCCGGTGATCATCTTGCCCGCTTCGGTGGCGATGAGTTCGTGGCGTTGCTGGGCGACCTTGCGTACGCCAGCGACGCCGAGCGCGTGGCGCAGCGCATGCTCAACGCGCTACGGGAACCTTTGCAACTGGATGAGCGAACACTTTCGCTCAGTGCCAGCATCGGTATCGCTCCGTTACAGCGTGACGGCAAACCGCTAGATGCATTGCAAGCCGCAGATTTAGCGCTTTACTGCGCCAAGAACGCTGGCAAGAACCAGTTCGCTCTGTACTGCGAAGGGCTGCAGAGTACGGCGCAGCGTCAACTGGAGCTGCAAAGCAACTTGGCGCAGGCCCTCGAACGCAACGAATTCACGCTCTGCTATCAACCGATCTGCCGCCTGGTTGATGGGCAGGCCCATCTGGCCGGGGTTGAGGCACTGCTGCGCTGGCAGCATGACGGGCACTCGGTCGGCCCCCAGGAATTTATCCCGATACTCGAGGAGTCACGGGAGATCGTCCGGGTCGGCGAGTGGGTGTTGCGAGAGGCCTGTGCGCAGGTGCGTCGCTGGCAGCAGGCCGGTCAGTCGCGGCTCTACTGCTCGGTGAACCTGTCGATTCGGCAGCTGCAGCAGGCCGATTTTATCCACCGTCTGGTCGCTGTACTTGGCGAGACGCAGCTGCCCGCTTCGAGCCTGGTGCTGGAGATTACCGAAACCCTGCTGATGCAGCACAGCGATGCGGTGCTGGCGACCTTGCAGGAAATCGCCGACCTTGGCGTGCGGCTGGCGCTGGATGACTTCGGTACCGGCTACTGCTCGCTAGGTTATTTGAAGCAGTTTCCCCTGCACATTCTCAAGGTCGACCGCAGTTTCATCGCGGGTGTGGCGGACGATGCCGACTCCGCGGTAATCAGTCGGGCCATCATCGGGTTGGGTCAGAGCCTCGGTCTGACGGTAGTCGCCGAGGGCGTTGAAGAGGCGAGCCATCTAGCCTTCCTCGAGGCCGAATGCTGCGAGTACGCCCAAGGTTATCTATTCAGCCGACCCCTGTCGGCTGAAGACCTACGGCAGCACTTCCGCCATGACCATTGCGTCGACGGGCTTTGGCAGTTGGCCGTGTCGGCCTAGGTCGCCAGCCTATCGGCAGCTGCAGGCCGCCACTCGGAACCGTCGGGCGGCCTGGACACTGGGGCGGGGCACTCCGGGCTGTCTACAGGGTCAATTTTGATAAGGATTGACTCATGCCCGCAGGCTACTCGCGGGATAGATGCTTGGAGGTATTGATGCGATTGGCCTATCTGTGTGCCACTGTTCTTGGCCTGGTCCTGGTGGGTTGTGGACAGGATGACGTTGATCGGGAGGTGGCGACGCCCGAACCTGCGATCGAAAAACCTGAGCCGCCCTTCACGGGTGCGCCACCTTCCAATGATGGAGAGGGTGCCGGTCCTGAAGCTGGTGCGCCACTGGCAACCGGTGCAGAGGGCAGTATGGACACAGCGCCAGCGGATAACGGCAGCGGTCTGGGCACAGCGTCCGGCGCGGGTACGGCACCCAACACCACACGCGGCGCGTCAGGTGCCGCTCAGTAAATCCACGTTCAGCTTAAGCATGTGCAGTGTCCGCCACTTCGCGTAGTACACCGCACGGCAGGAGAATCGATATGAAATTCCGACTGATTGCCATGACCGCCGCACTTCCACTCGCACTGACACTGGTCGGCTGCTCGCCGGACGAAGAGCCGTCAGCGCTGCGCAACAATGAACGAAATCAGCAGGAATTTCAGAACACTGCGACCGACCCGGCCGGGCCTCGTGAACTCTCGCCGCCGTCCAACCTGGCCAACGAGTAGCTAGGCGTATTGCGCGGCGGCGTACCCTGAAGCCCAGGCCCACTGGAAGTTGAAGCCGCCAAGGTGGCCGGTCACATCCAGAACTTCACCAACGAAATACAGGCCTGGTGATTTCTGCGACTCCATCGTCTTGGATGACACTTCCTTCGTATCCACGCCGCCGAGGGTCACCTCGGCCGTCCGATAGCCCTCGGTGCCTGCCGGCACCAGGCGCCAGCAACCCAATTGCTCGGCGATTTCGATCAGCTCGTTGGCCGAATACTGCTTCAACGGTTTAGAGACGAACCAGTGTTCTGCCAGGAGTCCGGCCATCTTGCGGGTGAACAGTTCGCCGAGCAGGGTTTTCAGTTCGGTATTGGGGCGGTCGCGGCGTTGCTCGTCCAGCCACTCGCTCAGGTTCAGATGCGGCAACAGGTCGATCTCGATGGCATCGCCCGGCTCCCAGTAGGAGGAGACCTGCAGAATCGCCGGACCGGACAGCCCGCGATGGGTGAACAGAATGTTTTCGCGGAAGCTCTGGCCGTTGCAGCTTACCAGGCAATCCTCGACTGAAGTCCCCGACAGCGCCTCGCACATCGACTTCAATTGTGGCTCGGTGATGGTGAAGGGCACCAAGCCTGCACGGGTCGGCAGCACGGTGTGACCGAACTGCCGCGCCACTTGATAACCGAATCCGCTCGCACCGAGGGTCGGGATCGACAAGCCGCCTGTGGCGATCACCAGCGACTGGCAGGTTACCGGTCCTGCTTCGGTCAGCAGCTGGTAGCCACCATCCGCTTTGTCTATGGTTTGTACGGCCGTCTCGAGTCGCAAGTCGACGCCGGCCTGCTCGCACTCGTCCAGCAGCATAGCCAGGATGTCGCTCGCCTTGTTATCGCAGAACAGCTGGCCCAGCTTCTTCTCGTGGTAGGGCACGCCGTGACGGCTGACCAGCTCGATGAAGTCCCACTGGGTATAACGGGTGAGCGCGGATTTGCAGAAATGCGGATTGCCGGAAAGGAAGTTGGCCGGCTCGGTGTAGAGGTTGGTGAAGTTGCAGCGGCCACCGCCCGACATGAGGATCTTTTTGCCGGCCTTGTTCGCGTGGTCGATGAGCAGGACCCGTCTGCCCCGGGCGGCTGCTGTGAAGGCGCACATCAGCCCGGCAGCCCCTGCGCCGATTACTACCACGTCCGTCTGCACTGCCAGCTACCTCGCCCGGAAAATCCGCGATGGTACTCCTGCCGCTCGCTGGCTGCAGCTCGGTCTCCCGGCAACCGACGAGCCGGGCATCCCAAACGGCGCTGGTTGTGATTAGCTTGCGCTGGTGGCGCTTCGCCATGAGTGTGCGGGAGAGCGCGTTGACAAGAATAAAAAAATTTATGGTTGGACTGCTGCTGTCGACCACTGCGTCGGTTTCTGCCGAAGTGCTGAGACTGGCAGGTGATGCCTGGCCGCCCTACACAGATCAAACCTTGCCCGGCGACGGGTTGTCGGTCGAGCTTATCCGCACGGCGCTTGGTCGAGCGGGTTATGACGTCACCTACACCGAGGTGCCTTGGGAGCGGGCGGTGCTGGGGTTACAGCAAGGCAAGTACGACATCATCAACGACTGGTTCACGACCCGGCACGCAGACTACGCAACGTACAGTCGTCCCTTCCTGAGCAACCGGGTGCGTTGGGTACAGCGGCAGGGTGCAGGCATCCGCTATGAGGGACGTGAAAGTCTGCGCACTTATGACATCGTGCTGACCAATGGTTATGCCTATAGCGATGAGCTGGCAGACGATTCAACACTCAACAAAGGCTACGCCAATAACTTCGTGCAGGCGGCTCGAATGCTGCTGGCCGATCGCGCTGATCTGGCCCTTGAGGACGAGCGTACTGTGCTGTTTCACTTCAACGGCTCGCTCAAGGATGTGAGTGATGGGCTGAGTTTCGTACCGGGTGAATTCAGCATTCGCGATCTGTCGCTGGTGGTGCGTAATGATCATCCGCAGCAGGCTGCAATCATTGCGGCCTTCAACCGCGAGATCGAGGCGATGGTCGAGGATGGCACCTACGCGGCTATCTTTGCGCGTCATGGTCTCCCTTCGCCGAATTCGCTGCCTCAGCCTTGAGGCTGCGGAGGTTGCCGCAGCAGGTGCGCGGCCATGCTGCGTAGTGGTGCTAGCTGTCGGCAGATCAGTCCCAGCTGGGTCTGCAGCAGACGATGGCTATCGTCGAGGTCTTCCGAGGTCTGCTCCAGCTGTTGCGCCAGCGCTTCCTCTGCTTCGCTGTAAACGGCAACCGGTTGGTTGTGTTGCAGTCCGTTGGCCAGCTCGTCGAGGCTGCTCGCCAATTGCTGTGCCGCGCTTTCCAGCATTTCGTCACGTGCATCGTTGGGCAGACTCTCGCGGTGGGCGCCCAAGCCCGACAGGTAGTTGAGCAGCGTGTGCGAGAGGATCAAGAAGCGGAAGCCGGTTTCCGCGTCCTTACGGAAATGCCCAGGTTCCAGGAGCATGTTCGACAAGGTGGTGGAGAGCGCCGCGTCGGCGTTGTGTGCGTTGCGCCGCGCCAGTCGATACGCCAGGTCATCACGCTTGCCGCTTTCGTACTGGGTCATGATTTGCCGTAGATAGTCGGCGCTACGCGCGAGGGTATTGGCGACGACCTGATTGAGGCGTCGGCCCTGCCAGTCCGGCAGTACGAGGAACACGGCGGCCGCCGCGATCAGGCTGCCCAGTATGGTATCAACCAGCCGTGGCCAGAACAGCCCGTAACCGTCACCCACCTGGTTGAAGCAGAACAGCACCAGCAGCGTGATTGCAGCAGTCGCTAGGGTGTAGCGGCTGCTGCGAGTGGCGAAGAACACGACGCCCGCGATCACCGCGAACAGGGCCTGTATCTGCTGGCTGGGAAACAGATCGAACAGCGCCCAGCCAACAGCCAGGCCGAGCGCCGTGCCCGTCACGCGCTGGACCAGCTTGATCCGCGTGGCGCCGTAGTTGGGCTGGCAGACGAACACCGTCGTCAGCAATACCCAATAACCCTGTTCGGGGTGGATCGTGTGGAGCACGGCATAGCCACAAAGCAGCGCCAAACTCATGCGCAGGGCATGGCGGAACAGCAGCGAGGTGGGTGTCAGCTGCAAGCGGATACGGTTGAACGCATCACGCAACGATTGTGGCTGCCGATCCAGCAGGCTGCTGTCCTGTTCCCCTTCCAGGGCGTCGGGGTTGGTCGCCGTGGACAGCTGGCGCTGCATGGTCGCTAGGTTGCCGGACAATGCCCGCAGTGAGCGCAACAGCCCGCGCCACGCCGGGTTGCTCTGCAGCCGCAGGTGTTCGAGCGACGACTCCAGGTCCGCCAGTGCCTGTGCATTGGCTTCGCTGTAGCGAAACGGCTGACGCAGCTGGACGGCATTGGCCAGGTCCACGCAAGCCAAGCCCTGCAAGCGCAGCAGCCTGCCGCAACGAAACAGCACGTCGCTGTGAAAGAACGCCTCGGCCAGCTCCTGGTAAGGATAGTGCGAGGAGCTGACGCGCTCGTGCAGGTCCTGTGCAAGGAAGTAGAGCTTGAGGTAGTGACTGATCTTCGCTCCGGGCCGACCGTTGCCCAGGCGATGCAGCAGGGTTTCTTTGGTGGCATTCAGCGCGCTGACCACCCGACCGTTCTGCTGCGCCAGTTGCAGGCGACGTTCTTCCACATCCAGCTGGCGCACCGGCTCGAACAGAGCGGCCTTGAGTTTGTAGTACTGCCCCAGCTCCCGGTACAGGCGAGCCAGACTTTGCTGTACGGGCTGGTGCGCAAAGAGCGCATTCCAGACGACGGAAAGCAGGCCGTACCAGGTCGCGCCCGCCAATAACAGCAGCGGGTCGCGCCAGGGATGCAGCGCCTCGCCGCCACGCTGGTCGGCTGCAATCATGCTGTAGATCGAGAGAATCAAGGTCGCCTGGGCGATGGTTGCGTAGCGTTCGCCCAGCGCACCGAGCATCACCAAGCCGAACGCTGCTGCCGCCATGCCGAGCGCGAAGAGCAGAGGGAAGGGGAACAGCAGCTGCACCGAAGCTGCGGCAATGCTGAAGCACAGCAATGTGACCAGCAGGGCCGATAACCGCCCTAGCCAGCTGTCGTCGGTTTCCGCCAGGGCGCTGGCAATGACGCCGAGAAACAAGGGAATCGCCATCGATGGTTGGGAGAGGTACCAGCTCAATCCCATGCTGCCGGCCAGTGCGATCAGTACGCGAAGGCTGTAGCCGAACTTGTCCAGTGCCCAGAGCTGGCGCAGGGAATGGCTGAGCGAGGGTGAGCGCATAAAACGAGTCGGACCTGGCTGGGAGAAGAAGGTAGGACGTCGGCCGTGGGCTGACGTCACGGCAATCGAAGCAAAGCTTATACCGTCCATCCGTCTCGCATCATCGGAACGAAACCGCACGGTCATCGTTTAGCCGCATTCGTCAGGCTTCATTCATGCCGCCCCCTCCCATTCCTATAAAAGAGGACACCGCATGAACCGTGAACACGATGCCAGCCGCCGCAGCCTGCTAAAAGGTGGCGCTATCACCGCCGCCGTCGTCGCCAGCACGCCGTTTCTCGGCACGCTCGAAGCCTTCGCAGCGCGTAACGCACAAGGTCGCGGCGCCGGCCTGGTTCGCAGCAGCTACGGCCCGTTGCGTCCGACCAAGGACCTGAGCACCGGTCTGGAATTGCTCCAGCTGCCCGATGGATTCCAGTACAAGAGCTTTTCATGGACTGGCGACCTGATGGAAAACGGTCAGCCTGTACCCACATCGCATGACGGCATGGGCGTTATCGAGGTGCGTCGCGGCCAGCATGGCCCGGAAATCGTGCTGGTGCGTAACCATGAAGCCAGCACCGGCCCGCTGATCGACGCCACCGGCATCTACGATGACGTGACCCTCTCGAATGGGCTGCGTCCGGCCGGCGGCACTACCAACCTCTATGTCTCCCGCGACATCATGCAGCCGGTACGCACCCTGCCGAGCCTCGGCGGAACCCGTACCAACTGCGCCGGCGGTGTCACGCCTTGGGGCACCTGGTTGTCCTGTGAGGAAACCACTGCGGATTACAGCACTGTTGGTGGGCGCGCCCACGGCTACGTTTTCGAAGTGACTGCCGATCCAGCCCTGACGACCGGCGAGCCCATCATCCAGATGGGGCGCTTTGCCCATGAGGCGGTTGCAGTAGACCCGCGCAACAGCTATGTCTACCTGACCGAAGACGCCCGCAACCGTGCCGGTTACTACCGTTACATTCCCACCGATGCCAGCCAGCAACTGGGCTCGCTCGCCGTGGGCGGCATTCTGCAAGCCGCGCGGGTTCGAAACGTTGCGTTGGCCGATTTGCTGGCACCAAAACAAGGTGACAGCTATCAGTTGGAATGGGTCGAAGTGCCGAATCCAAACCTGGAGCCGCAGCCCGAGGGCAGTGGCCCGTTCGCGCAGGCGCGTCGGGCCGGCGGTCTGAGCATGAGCCGCGGCGAAGGCATTTGGTACAGCGAGGGCAAGCTCTACATTGTTGATACCAGCGCTGGAACTGATAGCCAAGGGCGTGCCGGTTACGGCAATGGTGCAGTTTGGGTGCATGACCTGGCCAATGACCGCTTGACCTGCATCTTCGCCTCCACCGATGCCGAAATCGCCAACAACCCGGACAACATCACCGTCAGCCCGCGTGGCGGTGTGCTGCTCTGCGAAGACGGCGGTGGCGTGCAGGACGCCTTCGGCTTTGGCGAACGGCTGCTGGGCCTGACCACTGCGGGAGAGGCGTACATCTTCGCCAAGAACAACGTGGTGTTCGATGACGTCCAGGCCGCTGCAGCCGGCAAGAACGTGTCGGGTGGCGATTACCGCAGCCGCGAGTTCTGCGGTGCCTGCTTCGACCCGACCGGACACTTCCTGTTCGTCAACATCCAGACCCCCGGCATCACCTTTGCCATCTGGGGTCCCTGGGCTCGCGGTTCGCTGTAAGTCCAGTTCTGATGAGCCCGATCAGAAGGAGCTGATCGGACTTGTTTAGTTTGTAGGGTGGACGTCGCTTCTTACGTCCACCGTCGCTGGTGGATCGGAGAAGCGTGATCCACCCTACATTCAGCATTCAGCATTCAGCATTCAGCATTCAGCTTAGAGCTGCCTGACCTTCAATGAACGCCCCTTGATCTTGCCGGAGTTCAGGCGATTCGTTGCCTGCTTGGCCAGGTCGCGCTCGACCGCGACAAACGCCTGAAAGTCGAAGATCGCGATCTTGCCCACCTGCTTGCCCGGAATTCCCGCATCGCCTGTCAGTGCGCCGAGGATGTCGCCAGGTCGCAGCTTGTCCTTGCGGCCTGCGCCAATGCAGAGCGTAACCATTGGCGGCTGCAGCGGCTCGCCAGGCTGAGGCTTCAGGTTACCCAACGGCTGCCAGTTGAGTGGCGCCTTCTGGCGTTCCTCGATGGCGCGCGCGCGATGGGCTTCGGACGGTGCAACCAGGCTGATGGCAATGCCCTTCTTGCCGGCGCGCCCGGTGCGACCCACGCGGTGGATGTGAATCTCCGAATCGCGCGCCAGTTCGACGTTGATCACCATGTCCAGCGCATCGATATCCAGACCGCGTGCCGCCACATCAGTCGCCACCAGCACGGACAGGCTGCGGTTGGAGAACATCGCCAGCACCTGATCGCGATCACGTTGCTCCAGATCGCCATTTAGAGCCATTGCCGAAATGCCCTTGGCGCTGAGCTGGTCGACCAGCTCCTGGCACTGTTGTTTGGTGAAGCAGAATGCCACGCAGGTCTCTGGCCGGAAGCTGGCGAGGATGCGCTCCACTGCATTCATACGGTCATCGGGGTCGATCTCGTAGAAACGCTGCTCGATCTGGGAGTCGTCGTGCAACGCCTCGGCCTTGACCTGCTGCGGGTCGCGCATGAAGGTCGCGGACAGCTGCTTGATGCTGGCCGGGTAAGTAGCGGAGAACAACAGTGTCTGACGCTTGCTCGGCGTCTGCCCGATGATCTCGGCGATGGCGTCGTAGAAACCCATGTCGAGCATGCGGTCGGCTTCGTCCAGAACCAGCGTGTTGAGGCCGTCGAGCTTGAGCGAACCCTTCTTCAGATGTTCCTGAATGCGTCCCGGAGTGCCGACGATGACGTGCGCGCCGTGCTCCAGCGAGCCGATCTGCGGGCCGATGGAAACCCCGCCGCAGAGGGTCAGGATCTTGATGTTGTCTGCCGAGCGCGCCAGCCGGCGCAGTTCCTTGGCGACCTGATCGGCCAGCTCGCGGGTCGGGCAAAGCACCAGCGCCTGACAGCCAAAATAGCGCGGGTTGATTGGCTCCAGCAGGGCAATACCGAAAGCGGCGGTCTTGCCGCTACCGGTCTTCGCCTGCGCGATAAGGTCCATACCTTTAAGCATGACCGGCAGGCTTTGCGCCTGAATCGGCGTCATTTCGGCATAGCCGAGGGCGTCGAGGTTGGCCAGCGTTGCAGGGCTGAGAGGCAAGGTGGCGAAGGCTGAACTGGGCACGGTATTGATCTGCTAGAAAAAGTGAGGCGCAGTCTAACAGGCGGCCCGCGTCCACGCGTGCTGCCGATGGCCCGGCACAACGGGCGGAACGGATCGCGGCGACAGCCGGTCCCACTGAAGTCAATACAGAGTCAGGAGGCCGTTTTGTCCCGTTTGTTGTTGCTATTGAGCGCTTTAACCCTTCCCGCCGTTGCCGCTGAGCCAACCCTGTTCGGCCGCTATGAGCAGATCAAGATCGAAGACCTCGGCAAGACCCTCAAGGCGAAGATGGACACCGGCGCTATGACAGCCTCGCTGTCGGCGCGCGATATCGAACGCTTCGAACGAGATGGTGAAGACTGGGTGAGATTCCGCCTGGCAGTCGAGGGCGCTGACGACACGCTATATGAGCATCGGCTGGCGCGAATCGCCGAAATCAAGACCCGCAAAGAAGAGGCGGTCGACCCGGACGACGACACCGATGTGGAGCGTGGGCCGGATGTAGCCGAGCGGCCGGTTGTCGAGATGCAGTTATGCATCGGTGACCAGCTACGCGAAACCGAGGTCAACCTGACCGACCGTAGCCACTTCCGCTATCCGCTGTTAATAGGTGCGACGGCAATTCGCGACCTGGAGGCGGCAATCGATCCTGCCCAAAAATATACGGCTGGGCGTCCCACCTGCTAGTTCGGCTCGCTTCCTGCGAGCCAAGCGGGCGCGGATGGTAATAGCCTCCCGCGCCCGACGCACCCATTTGACCCCTATGGTTTGTCGCAATCAGAATCGCACTTAGCGATGCGTATTAACGACTATTACCGTCGACGAACCTGACTCGGCTTGTAATCTAATCATAATCTTCAGGTGTTATTTAATTCGCGCATCTTATTACTGCTCTGATCTTCGTGCCCTATGCGAACGATAAATATAAGTCGTCTTGCGCTTTTATTATTTACGGTATTTGTTTAGTAGCTAGTATTCGAGGATTAGAAACCTTAGTTCAACGCTTGTCTTGTTTCGTGACCGCTGAGTCAGGTAATAATGATCCTCTGCGCGCGGCAAGCGGCTCGAAAGATTGGGTTCCATTTCGCTGAGGTGTTGGCAGAAGCGCTCAGTGTATGGCTTGAGGGTCGCGTGTCTTCAGGCACTACTAGTGCGCTGGCATATGGCCTGCGGGGAGGATATGGGCCGGTCAGGCGACGGTTGGGGGTGTCGTTTTAGCGCTCGTTCTAGAGCCCGTCAGACTAAAGTCGGGGCTATCTTTCCACGACACATCCTTGCTAAATTCACGATGTGGTTCCCTTCACCCGTAATAAAAATAAGACGGAGAACGTCATGGCCGACGACGACGACAAAAAAAATGCTGATGCGTACTGGAAGGCGAATGTTCGCCTCATAACATGGAGCTTGGTAGTTTGGGCTCTTGTCTCATATGGTTTCGCCATTCTTCTGCGCCCTTTGCTGGCGGGTATCCCGGTCGGGGGAACTGACCTGGGGTTCTGGTTCGCTCAACAGGGTTCCATCATTACGTTCATTTTGATCATCTTCCACTACGCGTGGCGGCTGAACAAACTGGACAAGGAATTCGGGGTTGAGGAGTAACTAGAATGAGCCAATATTGGATCAACATGTCGTTCGTGGGCGCGTCCTTCCTGCTTTATATCGGGATCGCGATCTGGGCCCGCGCCGGTTCGACCAAAGAATTCTATGTCGCTGGTGGGGGTGTTCACCCGGTAACCAATGGCATGGCAACGGCAGCAGACTGGATGTCTGCTGCTTCCTTCATTTCCATGGCAGGTCTGATCGCCTCCGGCGGTTATGCCACTTCGGCGTACCTGATGGGCTGGACCGGTGGCTATGTGCTGCTGGCGATGCTGTTGGCGCCCTACCTGCGCAAGTTCGGCAAGTTTACGGTTCCGGACTTCATCGGTGACCGTTTCTACAGCCGTGGTGCGCGCCTGACTGCAGTCGTCTGCCTTATCCTGATCTCCGTAACTTACGTAATCGGCCAGATGGCTGGTGCGGGTGTGGCGTTCTCTCGCTTCCTCGAAGTGAGCAACTCCACCGGTATCTGGATCGCAGCCGTGATCGTGTTCGCCTACGCGGTATTCGGCGGCATGAAGGGGATCACCTACACCCAGGTGGCGCAGTACGTGGTTCTGATCATTGCCTACACTATTCCGGCCGTGTTCATTGCCATGCAGCTGACGGGCAACCCGATCCCGATGTTCGGCATGTTCAGCACCCATACCGAATCCGGTATGCCGCTGCTCGAGAAACTGAACCAGGTGGTCACTGACCTCGGCTTTGCCGCTTACACCGCGGACGTCGACAACAAGCTGAACATGTTCCTGTTCACCCTGTCACTGATGATCGGTACCGCTGGTCTGCCACACGTGATCATCCGCTTCTTCACCGTACCGAAGGTGGCTGACGCCCGTTGGTCCGCTGGCTGGACGCTGATCTTCATCGCTCTGTTGTATCTCACCGCGCCGGCTGTTGCCTCTATGGCACGCCTGAACCTGGTACAGACCATCTATCCGGAAGGTCCACAGGCCGAAGCGATCCGCTACGAAGATCGTCCAGAGTGGATCCAGACCTGGGAAACGACTGGTCTGATCGCATGGGAAGACAAGAACGCCGACGGTCGTGTGCAGATGTACAACGACACTAACGCCGCCTTTACTCCGACCGCTACAGAGCGTGGCTGGAATGGCAACGAGCTGACCGTGAACAACGACATCATTGTTCTGGCCAACCCGGAAATCGCCAACCTGCCGAGCTGGGTCATTGGTCTGATCGCTGCGGGCGCCATTGCCGCTGCACTTTCCACTGCTGCGGGCCTGCTGCTGGCGATCTCCTCTGCCATCAGTCATGACCTGATCAAGACATTGATCAATCCAAAGATCAGTGAGAAGAACGAAATGCTGGCCGCCCGTCTAGCCATGACCGCAGCGATTCTGCTGGCGACTTGGCTGGGTCTGAATCCTCCGGGCTTTGCAGCTCAGGTCGTCGCCTTGGCGTTCGGTCTTGCGGCAGCGAGTCTGTTCCCGGCGCTGATGATGGGCATCTTCTCCAAGCGTGTGAACAGCAAGGGCGCTGTCGCAGGAATGCTGGTTGGTGTAATTTCCACCGCCGTGTACATCTTCCTGTACCTGGGCTGGTTCTTCATTCCTGGCACTGCAAGCATCCCCAACACGCCTGATCAGTGGTGGATGGGCATCTCGCCGCAGGCCTTCGGTGCGGTAGGTGCGATGCTGAACTTCGCTGTTGCCTACGCTGTGTCGATGGCTACCGAGGCTCCGCCGCAGGAGATTCAGGATCTGGTCGAGAGCGTTCGTACTCCTAAGGGTGCTGGCGTTGCGCTTGATCACTAACTGATAATGCAGCCGGACGTCAGACCTGTTCTGACACAAGGTTGATGTAGAAGTCGGGCTTCCATATGGAAGCCCGATTTTTTTAGGGGAGTTTTTATATGTTCTGGCATCTAATCGCGGCAATCGTCGCTGGTGTAGCGGGTGCAGGCATCGGGCTGCTGCTGCGCTCACTGACGCGCAAGCGAGTGCCGAAATGGATCATTCCTGTCTGTGCAGGTCTGGGAATGCTGAGTTACACCATCCATTACGAATACACCTGGTTCGAAACCAAACAGGCCCGCCTGCCGGAAGGGACCGTGGTTGTTTCGAGCGAAGAGGGAGAAATGTTGTGGCGCCCTTGGACCATGATGTACCCCATGCCCTTGAGCTACACGGTGCTCGATCAGGCAAACGCGCAGATCCAGGATACGAATCAGGGCCGCATCGCCCGCTTTGTCCTGTATCGCTTCGATAAGCAGCATCTAACTTCCACCGTCGTCAGTGGGCGTTATCAGCTGATTTGCGCGGAAAAGGCCATGTTCAGGCTGAACGAGGCGGGTCAGGCCAAAGCCGAAACCTTGACCGAGTTGGACGCCGATTCGCCACTATTCCAGCGCATCTGCGGCGCCGAGTCGCGCTGAGCCCCGGGCGGCGGATGAACTTGTTTAGCACACCGCTGCGCCCGCTGATGGGAACGCAGCACTGCGTTTGAAGCGACGCCTGGCCAGGGAGGCCGGGCGGCAGGCCGAAAAGCCTTGATATGTCAGTTTTTGATCTTGGGCTGCCCAGTCTGGACCGGCGTTGTCGTTCGCCGGCGTAGCATCGGCCATATACCGAGAACTGCCGGTAGGCCAAGGCCGAGCCAGGCAATTCCATCCCACCAGCCATCCCCAAGAAGCGCAGCGAAAAGACCAACGAGGCTGAGCACAGCAATCAGGCCCGGCAGCATGAAGGTCGATTCACGCCAGCTCACGCTGCCACCTCGCGACCTGCCGCCTGCACGCCACGTCGACGAACCCACCATAGATAAAGCCCGCTACCCAGTACGATGATGGTCAGCACATCGAGCACGGCCCACAGAATCTGCATCGGTCGACCGCCGTAATCACCGAAGTGCAGTGGTTGTGACAGACCCAGCGCATCCATGTACCAAGGACGCTCGCCTACAGCCGTGACCTCCAGTGTCTGCGCATCGATCAGCACAGGCGTGAACAGGTGCGAGGTTAAATGGCTGCTGCCATTCATGAATACGGTGTAGTGGTGCTCGCTGGAAAAGCGCGTGCCCGGAAAGGCAATGAAGTCCGGCTGCATACCGGGTGCTGCTTGGGTGGCGATGTTCAGAAGGTTGCTTGCCGGGGCGCGCGACGTCAGCGCTGGCGCATCACGGTAGGGCGCGAGCATTGACGCGAGCGAGTCGGCGCGCCAAGCCTCGATCACCAGATCGGCGCAGGCGCTGACCACGCCGGTAATACCCACTACCAGCGCCCAGCTGAGCGTTACCACACCGATCAGGTTGTGCAGATCCAGCCAGCGAGTCCGGTTGGAGCGGCTGTGACGTACCTGAGCGAACTGGAGCCTGCGCATGAAGGGCGCATAAAGCACGACGCCTGAGATGATTGCCACGATAAACAGCAAGCCCATCGAGGCCAGGAACAGCTTGCCGGGTAGCCCTGCAAACATGTCGACATGCATGCGCAGGAAAAACATCATCAGGCCGCCGTTAGCCGCCGGCATTTCGACAGCTTCGCCGGTGCGGGCATCGAGCATGAAGGTGTAGGAAGAGTTGGGTTCGGTGCCGGCTGTTGCAGCGGTGATCGCCACGACCCCGTTAGGCTCGTCCGCTTCCCAGCCAAAATACTGCACCACCTCACCCTCGCGGTGCCGCTCGGCGGCTGTCACCAACTGCTGCAGATCGAGATGCGGCGTATCGGGTGCCATCTCACGCAACTCCGGAGCCTCACCAAGCAGATGTTCCAGTTCGTGATGGAAGATCAGCGGCAATCCAGTGACCGCCAGTAAGAGTAGAAACAGCGTGCAGATCAAGCTGGTCCAGGTATGGACGAAGGACCAGCGGCGGATGGTTTTGCTTTTCATCATGACTCCAGAATGCCAAAGGCCGCGTCAGCGGCCTCTGGTACTACTGAGAGGCTCACCAAGCGTAACTTAGGCTAGCCGTTACGCGGCGCGGGTCGCCGGCATAGCAGTAGAAGCCGTCGCAGGTGGCTAGGTATTCCTTGTCGAACACATTGTTAGCGTTGATAGCGACACTGGCGCCGCGGAGGCTGCTGTCGACCTGGCCGAGGTCATAGCGAACAGCAGCGTCGTAGACTGTGTACGCGCTTGAATGGCCGTCCGATTCATCACGCACGAAGCCGACGCTCCCTACCGCAATGTTGTCGGTGGCGCCGACGTAACGCGCGCCAAAACCAACCCCAAAGCCGGCCAGCGGACCTGTTGCCCAGTCATAGTCGGCCCAGATCGCCGCTTGATGCTCGGGGGTCAGCGGCAATCGACGGTTCTGGTCTAGGGGGTCGCCGACTTTCGTCATCTTGCTGTTGGCGTAGGTATAGGACGCCGTCAATTTGAGATTGTCCGTGACACTACCCGTCGCCTCTAGCTCCAGGCCGCGAACCTGTACTTCGCCGACTGGGGCTGTCACGCCGCTGGTGTTGGTACTGATGATGTCCTGGCGCGTCAGGTCATAAACAGCTGCGCTGAGCAGCAGCTCGCTACCGGTGGGTTGATACTTGATACCGGCCTCATATTGCTTGCCAGTGCTCGGCCGGAAGGTCTGTCCGCCGGTCCCGCCTGCTTCGGCCTGAAAGGACTCAGCATAGGACACATAGGGAACCAGTCCCGATTCGAACACATAGCTCAGTGCCGCGTTACCGCTGAAAGCGCTGTCGCGACGGCTGTCCTGAGCGTTGCCAGCGTTGTAGAACACCGAGTCGGTGTCTAGCCGATCCCAGCGGCCGCCTAGCGTCAGGCGCCAGGCATCGATTGACATTTGGTCTTGCAGGTATACGCCAGTGTTTCGGCGCTTCTGGTTGTAGTCCTGGTAAGCAGCGTAGGCGACGCCGCTAAAGTCCTGGTCGTAGATAGGATTGATGATGTTGCTGGCAGGCGCTGCGCCGTACTGCCAACGGTAGTTGGTATTCACGCGCTGATGATCGAGACCCAGCAGCACGGTATGGCCAATGACGCCCGTGCTGAAATCCGCCTGGAAGTTGTTATCCACGGCGAAGTGGCTGATGTCCTCGTCGTATACGTTGGCGCCACGCTGCACCGTGCCGTCGTCCGCGACCGCAAAAGCCCATCCGCCGGCGGTGATCGTCTGGGCTTCCAGGTCGATTTTGCTGTAACGCAGATTCTGCCGGAACTGCCAGACATCATTGATGCGGTGCTCGAAGGCATAACCCAGGGCGTAGTAGCGCTTGTCGTAGAACTCCCAGCTTGGATCGCCCAGGTTCTCGTTGTAGTCGACTTTCCCAGCGGGTGTGCTCAGCTTGGTGCCCTGAAGTGGCAGGAACTGGCTGGTGGCGCCGGTATCGTCGCGGTTGAACTGGCTCAGGAAGGTCAACGTGGTGTCGTTGCTGATGTTCCAGGTCAAACTTGGTGCCAGGTTGAAGCGCTGGTCGTCCATGTGTTCGATGACGGTTCCACTGTCGCGACCGACGCCGCTGAAGCGATAGAGAAAGCGGCCCTCGTAGTCGATACGACCGGTGGTGTCGAAGCTGATCTGCTTGTGATCATAGTTACCGACCTGCACCTCCACCTCGTGACTGCTCTCAGCTTGCGGACGGCGGCTGACGGCGTCCACCAGGCCGCCCGGGGGCGTCTGTCCGTAGACCGAGGAGGCCGGGCCGCGCAGGATGGCTACGCGCTCCAAGCCCCAGGTTTCCAGCTTGGGCATGGCATAGGTGCCTTTGATCAGTGGCAGGCCATCAAGCATCTGAATAGGTTCGAAGCCGCGAATCTTCATCCAGTCGGCGCGACTGTCACTGCCGTAGCTGCTGGCGATGACGCCCGGCATGTAGCGCACCGCGTCGTCGAGGCTCTGCACATTGCGGTCTTCCATTTGCTCGCGGGTGGCCACTGAAATCGAGCGAGGGGCTTCAAGTATCGGGGTGTCGGTTTTGCTGCCAACAGCGGTGCGGTTCGCCAGATAGCCATCCGCAGGGCCCCAGGCGTCTGCGACGGTCTCGCTGCTTGTAATCACTACTCCTGGCAGAACCATGGCTTCAGCGGAACTAAAGGTTGTCCCTGGCTGAAGGCTGTAACTGCCCGAAGCCGTGTGTCGCAGCTCAAGCCCGGTTCCTCGTAGCGCTTCGTGCAGCGCACCTTGGCCATCGAAGCGACCTTGTACCGGCTCGGCCATGCGGTTGCGAGTCAAAGCGGGATCAATACTGAGCACCAGCTCTGCTTCGGCGGCGATGCGATTCAGCGTCGAGGCCAGTGGCGCGGCGGGCAGAGAGTACTCGCGAAGCTCGCCAGCAGCCGACTCTCCGTTGGACGTCTGTGCCAGTAGTGGCAGTGGCGCGACGGCAATAGCAACGGCCAGAAGGCTGGGGCGGAACAGTGAAAACGATGGCATTTGTGAATAACTCCCGAATAGGAATATGTCTCAGTTATTCATCAGGCCGGATGAGAAAAGAAAAGTGATAGGGCAGCTGAAAATATTTTTTAGGGCCTTGAGCCAGCGCTGTGATGGGCGCTGCAGCTACTTGCCCGGATCGCTGACAGGTTGCGCCGGAACGACCTTGACCCACCAATCAGTGTGCCGCTCGATCTGCACCGGTAGGCTGGGTGGCAGGGCTGCCAGCGCGCGGTCGGTGTCGTGCAGCGGAAAACTGCCGCTGATGCGCAGGGATTCGAGGCTCGGGTCGAGGCCGAGGTAACCACGGCGATACTCACCGAGTATGGCTAGCAGCTCGCTCAACGGTAGATCTTCTACCACGAGCATGCCCCGGCTCCAGGCGTCTGCAGCAACCGGTGCTGCCTGATTGTCATCGAGCTGATCGCGGCGCATCAGTACCTGCTCGCCAGCCTGCACGGTGCGACCCGCCTGTAGGCCGCCGGGAAGCGCGGCCACAGCGGATCGGAGTACGACCAGGCGTGTTGCATCACCTTCTCTCCGAACGATGAATCGCGTGCCGAGCGCGCGCAGATCGCCTTGTTCGGTTTCGACGATAAAGGGCCTTGGGTCATTGCCCGGTGCGGTTTCAACAAGCACCTCACCGCTGTGCAGAAACAGTCTGCGCTCTTGCTGATCGAAGTGAATATCCAGTGCGCTGCGGCTGTTTAGCTGTATGTGGCTATTGTCAGCCAGCGTAACGCTCAGCTGTTCTCCGGCGCCGGTGCGTTCGTCAGCTAACCACACCGGCAGCGGCTGCGATTGCAGTGCGATTCCCATGCCCAGCGTGCACAGCAATGCCAGGCCGAGAAGCGCACCACCTACTGTCCGCCGTCCGGAGTGAGCACTGATCTGCAGCGCCCTTCGCGCGGTTGGGGAATTAATGGTGCCGAGTTGCTGATCGATGCCGCCCAGTTGTGCCCAGGCTTTAGCGTGCTCGGCACTTTCACTCAACCAGCGTTGTAGCGCCTTGCGGACCTGAGGGCTCGCGTCACCGTCGCCAAGACGCAGCTGCCAGGCGATGGCCTCATCGAGCACACGGGCCGATACCGGTTGCCGGTCCATACTCATCTAGGCTCACCGTAAACGGCGATATAACACTGGCGCAGAGCCTGGGCGAGGTACTGTCTTACGCGTGGAACTGAGACGCCGAGGCGCGACGCAATTTCGGCGTGGGTCAGGCCGTCCAGGCGGTTATAGAAGAAGGCTGCACGTGCATTAGCCGAGAGCGCACCGAGCATGAGGTTCACTTCGCGCAATGCCTGGAGCACTTGCAGCTGATCCTCGGCGCTGGGTTGCGTGTCTTCCGGCTGCAGTGCCAGCTCATCGAGATAGGTGCGCTCCAGCGCGCTGCGACGAAAATGATCGATCAACAGCCCGCGAGCGATCGTCGCCAGCAAAGTGCGTGGCTCACGTAGATCGCCTATATCATCACGCTTGAGCAGCCGCAGAAAGGTGTCCTGGCTCAGATCCTCGGCGCGATGAGGGCACGCCTGGTGGCGGCGCAGCCAGTTCAACAGCCAATCGCGATGATCGCGATACAGCGAGCCCACGAACTGTTGATGGGTCGACCCAGCCGACAAGCGAATGCTCCAAGGCCGACATCTCGGCCAATAACGAGAACTATTCGCACATGATCGCAAGTTGCCGGCAGCGGTGCAACGAGGATGTTGCGCCGTTCGATCAGGAACCCGGCAAGCCCCATTACATGAATTGAGCCTGCTGCCGTTTGCGCCAGTTGGCCAATCGTTGGCTCATCGCCTCAAGGCTGTCCACGCCCTGTCGACGCGCTTTGCTGAACAGGATCAACGCCAGCTCGGCAGTGGCCAGTGCATCTGCGCTGGCATGATGACGTTGCAGAACTTGAAGTCCGAAATGGCTACACCAGTCATCCAGACCGTTTTGTCTCGGTCGGTTGTCGGGGCAAAGCATGGGTGCAACTTCGGCGATGTCGATGAATGGATGGCGCAGCTTGTAGCCTAGCGTCTGTTTTAACGCGCGGGTGAGCATGCGCTGATCGAAACCGGCGTGGAATGCCAGAATCGGGCTGTCGCCAATGAACTCCATCAAATCCAGAAGCGCTTCCGCCGGGTCTTCGCCCGCTTCGAGTTCGCTTGGCGCAATCCCGTGGATCAGCACGCTTTCGCTGACCTTTTGCGCCCGGCGCAACAGTGTCGACTCGTACTGGTCCCCCAGTTGGATGCCGCCTCGCTCGATAACCACCGCGCCAATGGAAAGGACGATATCGCGGCGCATGTCGAGACCGCTGGTTTCAAGATCAAGCACCACCATGCGCTGCACGTCGAGCGGACAAAGGTCCAGGGCAGCAGGCGGCGCAAGCTGATCACGCCGTTGCAGTTGTTCGAGTTCGAGGATAGGGCCGCGACGTTTGAACCAGGGCATATTCATAACTGGTAGCGGACCGCCAGACTGCTCTGTAGGCGCTGGGCCTGGCGAAAGGATTCGCGCAGGATACGCCGATCCAGGTGATTGAGGGTGTCCGGGTCGAGCCGGTTCGAGTAAGGCCTTCCGTCGCGTGCCTGCTGCTGGTGCTGCTGCATGCGGGTCTGCTGGATGAAATGGTAGGCCTCTTCATAGGCAGCACCGTCCTTTCCGTCGATGACATCTTTTTCGACCAGTTGGCGCAATCGATCCAACGTATTGCACGCTGTGATGCCGTGGCCCAGCGCTAGCAGCCGCGCCCCGTCTACGAAGGGTGTCAGGCCCTGCACTTTAAGATCCAGGGTCGCTTTGCCGTCGCCTTTACGGGTCACCACGAAATCGCGAAAACGTCCTACGGGTGGGCGATGACGTAGCGCGTTTTCCGCCATCATGCGTTGGAATAACCGACTGTCGCCGACCTCTTCAAGCATGTTGCTGCGCAGCTGCTCGCACCCCTCGCTGGGACCCCAGATCGCGCGCAGGTCGAAATAAATGGTGCTGCTGAGCAGATTTTCCGGTGTCGATTCCCGAATGAAGGCGCTGAAGCGCCGCTGCCATTCGAGTCGTGAAAGGCACAGCTGCGGGTTGCTGGCCATGATGTTGCCCTTGCACAGGGTGAAGCCACAGGTGTCCAGATCGTGGTTGATGCGCTCTGCAAGCGGCAGCAGGCGGCCCCGGATAGAGGCGGCTTCGGCTGCGTCAGCGGCTTCGAAGAGCATGCCGTTGTCCTGATCGGTATGCAGGGTCTGCTCGCGGCGCCCTTCACTGCCAAAGCACAGCCAAGTGAAAGGAATGCCAGGGTCGCCGAGCAATTCGATGGCCAGTTCGATCACGCGGCAAACCGTATGGTCGTTGAGCAGCGTGATGATGTGCGTAATCTGCGTCGAGGAGGCGCCGTGCGCCAGCATATTGTCGACCAGCTGCAAGATCCGGCTGCGGATGATCACCAGCGTCTCGACGCTGTCGGCGTGCGAAATCGCCTGCGCCAGATGAACCAGGTCGACGCGCTGCAGCGAGAACAGATCGCGCTCGGAAATCACCCCGCTCAGCAGGCCTTTATCGACAACGCAGACATGAGCGATGTGACGCTCGGTCATGGCGATAGCGGCATCGAAGGCCGTTGCGTCCGGCGGGAGATGGAATGGATCCTGCGTCATGAATTCGGCAATCGGGGCAGACAGGTCGGTCGTGCCGGTGCCGATCACCCGGCGCAGATCGCGCAAGGTGAAGATGCCTCGCGGGTGAAATTCGAGGTCGGTAATTACCACGCTGCCGGTGTTGTTTTCGTGCATCAGGGCCACCGCATCGGCGAGTGGCATTGATGGCAGGCAAGAGACCGGATGGTGCAAAGCGAGCTCGCCGATGCGCGTCTCCAGCGAGTATTGCTCGCCCAGGCTCTCCACTGCGCGCATCTGCGCCTGCTGATTGACCAAGTCGAGCAGGCTGCTGACGCCGCGCATGGCGAAATCACGAAATGCTGCGGATTTGGAGACCAGTTTGACGAAGGCGGGCTTGTTCAACAGGAAGCAGAAGGTGTCTTCGGCGGCGAAGTGCCCGGTGCGGGTGGCACGCTCGCCCATCAGCGCGGCCATCGGAAAGCATTCGCCGACGATCACTTCAAAGGTGGTGTCGGTGCCGCGCTTGCTGGTATGTGGGCGCTGACCATGAACCCGGCCCTGCTTGATGATGTAGAAGTGTTCGACGACGCCATCATCAGGCGAAATGATGCAATCGCCTTCGCTGTAAAAGCGCAGCTGGCAGTTCTCAACCAGATAAGCCAGATGGCCGGGCTCCATCTGGTTGAACGGCGGGTACTTACGCAGAAACTCCATGGTTCCGTGGATATTCTGCAGTACGGCGGTCTTGCCTGCCTCGGCGAAAGCATCGGCTTTGCTCATGGTTCGGTTCCATTTTTTGCGCCCAATGGTGGGCTGTGGGTCCGGTGGGGCACATTGGACGTAAGTCTAGTCGCCGGCAGGCTGTATCGGGCTGACACGGGTCAGCTGAGCGGGCAGGGTTGTAGCAGGATTTTGCGCGCATAAAAAAACCGCCCCGTAGGGCGGTTCTGGTGGTGCGTTCGATTACGGCAGGGTGAACAGCACCTTGACCGAATCGTTGACCGCGGCGCTGTCGACATAACCGATGGCGTCGGCTTCGGCGGCAACCTTGGCGACCATCGCTGCGTCGTCGGCGACGCTTGGCAGTGGCTGGCCCTTGCCGGTGAAGATCAGCCCGGACCAATATGACTTGAGCTGCGACTCGTTCTTATTCGTGACGCCTGAATAGAAAGCCTCTTTGGCAGGAGTCCAGCCGGCTTGGTCGACACCTTTCATGGACTTGTCTTTGCCCAGGAAGATGTTGGCCACGTCGGACTGCGACGGCGCCTTGGCGGCACCGGGATTAACGATGACCGCGACTTCAGCTTGAGCCATGGAAACCATGCCGAGCAGGGCTGCGCTGCCGAGGATGCGAAGGGGTGTTTTCATCTGGACGCTCCTCAGAATACGAAATCAACGCCGACGGAAACAATGTCGCCGTCGTAGTTACGGGTAGGAGCAATGCCAACGGCATTTTCAAACACTTCCTGTGCGTTGCGGGTAAACACACCGTCATAGCCATTTTTGGTGTCGACGCGCTTGTACTCGCCTTTGACCACGACGGTCGGGGCGGCTTGGTAGTTCAGGCCCAGCGTCCAGGAGGACTGGCGACCGCCGTTGTCATCCAGCTGTGCATAGGTCACGTGCGGCAGGAAATCACCAAAGCGGCGGCCGCCCATCAGGTAGAAGGAATCGATTGACTCCATGCTGTCGTTTTCGATCATGCGCGAGGTCCATTCGTTGCTGCTGACCCAGGTGCCGTTGTCGTACTGGTAGCCGATCGAAGTGAACTTGCCTTTCTCTTTATCGAGGCTCAGGAGCGAAAGCGAACGGCTCGCGCCAAGGCCGAGAGCACTGGCGTCCACCGTACCGCTGATATCCGTCTTGATATCCGCTTCGACATAACCAACACGCAGCGTACCGAAATCATTGGTAGCCAGGCTGACGCTGGCGCCGAACAGGTTGCCGTAGTCAATATCGAACTGCTCGTCATAGGCGTAGTAGTCACGGTTCTTGGCCTGACCACCCGCGACCTGGACGGTCACCGAGCCGTAGGACAGCGGAACGGTGTAGACCGCATCAACGCCTTCGTAATTGGTCACCTGGACCTGGCTGTAGACCTCGTCGGGCAGGCGCAGCCAAGGGTAGCTGTAGCCGACGTCGAGGCTTTCGGAGTACATGTAAACCGGGCTGCGCAGGCGGCCGGCGCGGAGCATCAGTTGATCGGTGGTCTGCCACGAGAGGTAGGCCCACTCCAGGTTGGCTTTCCACTCATCCTGCTGTGCCTTGGCAGTGGCCTGAACGGTCACGCCGACGGTATCGGTCACGCCGTAGCTCAGCTGGGCGCCGAATTTGGACAGTTGGTCGCCGCGCCAGGAGTCGTTGGTTTGGCCTTGAACACCATAGCTGCGGCCATCGTCTTCACCACCCAGATGGGTGAAACCGACGGTGCCGAAACCGTTGAAGCGGTGCTCGCCTTGCTCGAGGGCGAAGGCTTGAGTGGTCGCCAGGCAGACGGCTGCCAGGCCGATAACACGTACTGCGGTCATCAGGGTGCTCCTAAAATCAATTTAAACGCGGAATTGGGCCGTGGCCGCACGCAGGTGATCGCCCGTGCTGACCAGTTGCTCGCCCAGTCGGGCGGTGGCTTCGGCGCCGTTTGCGGTTGCTTTTGCGTCCTGCTGCAACACTTGGGTTTCTTGTTGGATGGAACTCGACAGGCCGATCTGCTCCTGAGTGAATTGGGCTATCCCGGCGTTGAGTTCGTCGATCTGGTTGACGGTGCGGGCGATTGTCTCGAGCAGCTGGGTCGCTTCCACCGAGCGCTCGATGCTGGCGCGTGATTTCTCGCCATTGCTGTTCATCACGTTGAGCACCGTGTTGGCGCTGCTTTGCAGACGCTGAATAATCTGCTGAATCTCTGCCGTCGAAGCTGCGGTTTTCTGCGCCAGGTTACGCACCTCGTCAGCCACCACGGCAAAGCCGCGACCCTGTTCACCGGCGCGGGCGGCTTCGATGGCGGCGTTCAACGCGAGCAGGTTGGTCTGTTCGGCGATGCTGCGGATCACCGTGAGTACGGAGCCGACTTCCTGGGTTTCTTCCTCGAGCTGTTCCATGGCCTTGACCGCGCCCATCACGCTGTCACCCAAGTCGCTGATTCCGGTGGACAGGCTGCTGACATGCTCACGTGCCGTGGCGGCCTGGCGTGCGGCGGAGTTGGCTTCATTGGAAGCCTGCTGCGAACGCTGAGCGACCTCCTGAATGCTGCCGGTCATGGTGAGGATGTCGCGGGTGATGGAGTCGGTGTGGTGCTGCTGCGACTTGGCGTTTTCTTCCGAGCCCTGGGTCAGGTTGTAGAGTTCTTTCGATACCTGGCCGAGCGGGCTGGCCGCCTCGATGATCTGGCGAATCGTGTGCTGCAGCTTGTCGAGAAAGCCATTGAACAGTTCGATCATGGCGCCGATTTCGTCGTTCGATTCGACGTTCACGCGTTGCGTCAGGTCGCCATCGCCGCGTGCAATGGATTGCAGCGAGGCAATCACGCCGCGCACGTTGGCCATCACGCTGCGTATCACCAGCCAGGCGCCGAGACTGACCACCACGATCAGCACTACGCTGAGGATGATGCCCAGGCGTGTGGTGGCTTCGTTGGCTTCACGGGTTTCGGCCAGGGTTTGCTGGAAATCTTGGTAGGCACCGGTGCGGAAGTCGGATGCCAGTTTCTGCGCCTGGGCAAGATCACTGGCCATGCGATCCAGGCTCGGCCGTAGGTCATCGAACGATGCACTGCCATCGATCAGCTTCGCTGAAGCATCGAGCGCATTGTCGGCGTAAGTCTTGACTGCCTTGCGCCACTCGTTGAGCGCCTGTAGCCGTTGCGGTTGAGCGTTCAGGAGCGTGGCGAGCGCCTGTTGCTGCGCATCGATTTCGCTGAGTACTTGGCGTGCTTCGTCGAGAATGCCCGGCTCGCCCGCTGCCACGGCATTGTTTAGCAGGCCGGGTATACGGGAAAACTGGAAGATCACCGCGTCGGTTTTTTCCAGTGTGGGATAGCTCTGAGTTTCGATGCTGACCAGGCGTGAATCCGTCGCAGAAAGCTGCAGCGAGGTATAGCCGACATACAGGATCAGCCCGAGCAGGGCGACGGCAGGAACCAGCGACAGCTTCGCGGTTAGCGAGAAATTTTTGAACATGCAACGACTCCACGGCGGGGTGGCGGATACTACGAGACGGCGACTAATAGCGAAGTGCCATCTATCTGAAATATTGTGACTGGAAGTGGTCTTCGAGTCACGTTATCGGATGTCGCAGGCATAACTTGAGCGCCGCTCAGCTGAAACAAGGCATAAAAAAACCGCCCCGTGGGGCGGTTCAGTCTCAGCAGCAGTGCGGGTTACAGGCCGTTCTTGGCCTTGAACTCGCGACGGCGGCGATGCAGCACCGGCTCGGTATAGCCGTTCGGCTGCTTGGTGCCTTCAAGGACCAGCTCCAGGGCGGCCTGGAAGGCCACGCTGTTGTCGAAGTCTGGCGCCATCGGACGATACAGCGGGTCGCCCTGGTTCTGGCGGTCGACTACCGGCGCCATGCGCTTGAGGCTTTCGACCACTTGATCCTTGGTCACCACGCCGTGGCGCATCCAGTTGGCCACGTGCTGGCTGGAGATGCGCAGGGTGGCGCGGTCTTCCATCAGCGCGATGTCGTTGATGTCCGGCACCTTGGAGCAGCCGACGCCCTGTTCGACCCAGCGAACCATGTAGCCGAGGATGCCCTGCGAGTTGTTGTCCAGCTCGTTGCGCTTCTCTTCCTCGCTCCAGTTGGTGTCTTGCGCCAGCGGGATGGTGAGGATGTCGTCGATCGATGCCTTCTCGCGCTTGGCCAGTTCGGCCTGACGCGCCTGCACGTCGACCTTGTGGTAGTGCATGGCGTGCAGGGTCGCGGCGGTCGGCGACGGGACCCAGGCGGTGTTGGCACCGGCCAGCGGATGGCCGACCTTCTGCTCGAGCATCGCGGCCATCAGGTCAGGCATGGCCCACATGCCCTTGCCGATCTGCGCGCGGCCCTTGAGGCCACAGGCCAGGCCGACGTCGACGTTGTTGTTCTCGTAGGCGCTGATCCACTTCTCGCCCTTCATCGCAGCCTTGCGCACCATCGGGCCGGCTTCCATGGAGGTGTGGATTTCGTCGCCGGTGCGGTCGAGGAAACCGGTATTGATGAACACCACGCGCTCGCGCGCTTCCTTGATGCACGCCTTGAGGTTGATCGTGGTGCGACGCTCCTCGTCCATGATGCCCATCTTCAGCGTGTTGCGCGCCAGGCCGAGGACGTCCTCGACGCGGCCGAACAGTTCGCTGGCGAAGGCCACTTCTTCCGGACCGTGCATCTTCGGCTTGACGATGTACATCGAGCCGGTGCGGGTGTTCTTGCGGGTGGTGTTGCCCTTGAGGTTGTGCACCGCGATCAGGCTGGTGAACAGGCCGTCCATGATGCCTTCGGGCACTTCGTTGCCGTCCTTGTCGAGGATGGCATCGTTGGTCATCAGGTGGCCGACGTTACGGATGAACAGCAGCGAGCGGCCATGCAGGGTCAGCTCGCCCTGGCCGTCGGCCTTGGTGTAGACGCGGTCCGGGTTCATCGCGCGGGTGATGCGCTTGCCGCCCTTTTCCAGCTCCTCGACCAGGTCGCCTTTCATCAGGCCGAGCCAGTTGCGGTAGACGACGGTCTTGTCGTCGGCATCGACGGCGGCGATGGAGTCTTCGCAGTCCATGATGGTGGTCAGCGCCGCTTCCATCAGGACGTCCTTCACGCCGGCCGCGTCGGTCTGGCCGATCGGGCTTGCCGGGTCGATCTGGATTTCGAAGTGGATGCCGTTGTTCTTCAGCAGCACAGCCTGCGGGGCGCTGCTATCGCCCTGGAAGCCCTGCAGCTGCGCCGGGTTCTTCAGGCCGGTGGTGCTGCCATCCTTCAGCGAAACGACCAGCTTGCCCGCTTCGATGCGGTAGCCGGTGGAGTCGACGTGCGAGCCGCTTTCCAGCGGCGCGGCTTCATCGAGGAAGGCGCGGGCGTAGGCGATGACCTTGTTGCCGCGGATCTCGTTGTAGCCCGGGCCCTTGGTCGCGCCGTCTTCCTCGGAGATGGCGTCGGTGCCGTACAGGGCATCGTACAGCGAGCCCCAGCGCGCGTTGGCCGCGTTCAGGGCGAAGCGCGCGTTCATGATCGGCACTACCAGCTGCGGGCCGGCCATGTGGGCGATCTCTTCGTCGACGTTCTCGGTGGTGGCCTGGAAGTCCTCGGCCTCGGGCAGCAGGTAGCCGATCTCCTGGAGGAAGGCCTTGTAGGCGGCGGCATCGTGGGCCTGGCCGGCGCGGGCCTGGTGCCAGGCGTCGATCTTGGCCTGCAGTTCGTCACGCTTGGCGAGCAGGGCGCGGTTCTTCGGGGCCAGGTCGTGGATGACGCGGTCGGCGCCGGACCAGAAGGCGGCGGCATCGATGCCGGTACCGGGAATCGCTTCGTTGTTCACGAAGTCATACAGGACTTTGGCGACCTGCAGGCCACCGACTTGAACGCGCTCAGTCATTACTCGCCTCTCTTGGTTCTTTTATCCAAACGGACAAAACGTTTCTTGTAGTCCGGGTCGGCGGATACTACATGAAGCCGCTGCGAAAAGCAGTCCGCCGTCGGTAGCGCAACGCCCGGCCAGGCGCGCTGGGCTGCTATACCTATGAGGCCCTTTTTTCCCGAGCCAAGGAGCCCCCGATGGACCATCTCGTGCTTACCGTCATCGCCCAGGATCAGCCCGGACTCGTCGAGCGCCTGGCGCAGTGCGTCGCCGCTCACGGTGGCAACTGGCTGGAGAGCCGTATGTCGCGCATGGCCGGCCAGTTCGCCGGCATTCTGCGCGTGGCCGTGCCGCCGGAAGCGCACGCCGACCTCAGTGCGGCGCTGCAGGCGCTGCAGGCGCAGGGCATTCGCGTGCTGCTGGCGCCCAGCGGCACGGAGCCGGCCCCCGGCTGGCAGCAGATCCAGCTGGAACTGGTCGGCAACGACCGCCCGGGCATCGTGCGCGACATCACGCGCCTGCTGGCCGAACACGGCGTCAACCTGGAAAGCCTGGACACCGATGTGCTGCCGGCGCCAATGAGCAGCGAACTGCTGTTCCACGCCGACGCCCGGCTGGCGGTGCCGCCGGGGCTGGCGCTGGAGCAGCTGCAGCAGCGCCTGGAGACCCTTGCCGACGACCTGATGGTCGAGCTCAGCCTGCAGCCGGCCGAGTGACCGGCGCCCGGCGCATCAGCCGCCAGGTGTCGATGCTGTAGACGGCGAGCCCGGTCCAGATGAAGAAGAACGCCACCTGGCGTTCGGCCGGGAACGGCTCGTCGAACAGCTGCACGGCGAGAATCAGCAGCAAGGTCGGGGTGATGTACTGCAGGAAGCCCAGCGTCGAGTAGGGCAGGTGGCGTGCCGCGGCGTTGAAGCACAGCAGCGGCACCAGGGTCACCGGTCCGGCAGCCATCAGCCAGAGCGCTTCGGGCGTGGTCCAGAAGGCCGGCTCGGTGCTCGGCCCGCTGCCGAACAGCAGCAGCCAGCCGAGCGCCACCGGCAATAGCAGCCAGGTCTCGACCACCAGCCCCGGCAGCGCCGCCACCGGCGCCTGCTTGCGCAGCAGACCATAGGTGCCGAAGCTCAGCGCCAGTGCCATGGAAACCCAGGGAAACTCGCCCAGGCGCAGCAGTTGCAGACAGACTCCGGTGGCGGCCAGGCCGACCGCCACCCACTGCAACGGGCGCAGGCGCTCGCGCAGGATCACCAGCCCGAGCAGCACGTTGACCAGCGGATTGATGTAGTAGCCCAGGCTGGCCTCGACCATATGGCCATGGTTGACCGCCCAGACATAGATCAGCCAGTTGGTGGCGATCAGTAGGCTGGAGATCGCCAGTACGCCGATGCGCCGCGGATGCTCGAGCAGCTCGCGCAGCCAGCCGGGGTGGCGCCAGAGCAGCAGCACCAGGGTGCCGAACAGCGCCGACCAGATCGCCCGCTGGGTGACGATCTCCAGTGCGGCGAAGCGCTCGATAGACTTGAAGTACAGCGGGAACATGCCCCAGATGCCGAAGGTGACGAGCCCCAGCAGGTAGCCTTTACGCAGATCGGCGGTTGCCATGAGAGCCTTCTCGGGCAGCGGAAAAGCCGTTCATTGTGCGCCTTTGTCGCAGGCGGAGGAAGCGTCCGCCGGCAAACACCGGCGGCCCGCCACGCTGTCGAAACCCTGCGGCGCGGTTCGACGGAACGCCGGGCTGGTCGCGCTCGTCTCACCTTCATCATTCGCTCGTCCGGCAGGCCTGGAGATAGACCATGACCCTCGAGAACAGAGTCGCGCTGGTGACCGGCAGCACCCAGGGCATCGGCCGCGGCATCGCGGTACGGCTGGCGCAGGCCGGTGCAGACGTGGTGATCAACGGCCGCGACGATGACGAGGATGCACGTGAAAGCGCCGAGCGGGTGCGTGCCGAGGGCCGTCGCGCCTGCGTGCTGGCTGCCGATGTGGCTGACGCCGAGCAGTGCCGCTGGCTGATCCGCGAAGCGGTGGCGCGGATGGGCCGGCTGGACATCCTGGTCAACAATGCCGGTATCCAGAGGCATGCGCCCTTCCTCGAGGCCAGCGAAAGCGACTTCGACCAGGTGCTCGGGGTGAACCTGCGCGGGCCGTTCTTTCTGTCCCAGGCGTTCGCCCGGCACGTGCGCGAGGTCGGCCATGGCGGGCGCATCATCAACAACAGTTCGGTTCACGAAGAGCTGCCGCACCCGAACTTCAGCAGCTATTGCGCGAGCAAGGGCGGGCTGAAAATGCTCATGCGCAACCTCGCCGTCGAATTGGCGCCGCTGGGCATTACCGTCAACAACATCGCTCCGGGCGCCATCGAAACACCGATCAACAGCGCGTTGATGCAGCAGCCGGAGAAACTCGCCGGCCTGCTCGACAACATCCCTGCGCGGCGGCTCGGCCAGCCGCGCGACGTGGCCGGCGCGGTAGCCTTTCTGGCCTCGCCCGAAGCCGACTACATCACCGGGGCTACACTGGTGATCGATGGCGGCCTGCTTTGGAATTACAGCGAGCAATGACCGAAAGCGATTCCTCTCACCCCTTCGCCCATGATCTCTCGACGGTCTCGGCGGCCGACACGCTGTCGCCGGCCGATCGTTACCAGGAGCTGTTCGTCGCCGTGCAGATGCAGCGGGTCTTCGCCGACAGCAAGACCTTCGTCGACTGCGCACCGCGGCGTCACCCGGAGGAGATTCTCGAGGACTATCGCGCCTGTACCGGCACACCGGGCTTCGACCTGGCGCGCTTCGTCGCCGAGAACTTCAGCCTCTACCAGCTGCCGCACAAGGCTTTTGTCGCCAACCCGGACGACAGCCTGAGCGAACACATCGACCGCCTCTGGCCGGTGCTGACCCGCCATCCGCGCGAGCATCCGCCGTACTCCTCGCTGCTGCCCTTGCCCTACGACTATGTGGTGCCCGGCGGCCGCTTCACCGAGCTGTACTACTGGGACTCGTACTTCACCATGCTCGGCCTGGACGAAAGCGGACATTGCGAGCTGCTGCGCGCCATGGCGGACAACTTCGCCTACCTGATCGACACCTACGGCCATGT
>Ga0163200_1000082_pt1 | contig 44176 bp, 41 predicted proteins | sample PL_2010_200m_FD_113535 | JGI IMG/M metagenome (GOLD analysis project Ga0163200, IMG submission 113535) | Freshwater microbial communities from Powell Lake, British Columbia, Canada to study Microbial Dark Matter (Phase II) - PL_2010_200m | ecosystem: Environmental > Aquatic > Freshwater > Lake ... | reverse complement strand
TGAAAAGGACTTTAAGAACACAGACATGAGTTAATGCCAATTACTTCAACGGCAAAACTCGCAGGAGAAACTCGCATGCCAAAGGCGTCAATAATTTGGTAAAGATTTATAGGAGAAATGTAACCATTTTATTTAACACACAACTCCAGCCACCGATTTTCTTTTTCCTCCAGTTCCAGGAGAATGGCGGTAAAGCGTCGGGATTTTACTTGCAAGTCGTCATTGGGAAGTGTCCCGGAACTGAAAGAGAACTCGATCTCCTGCTTTTCGGCTTCAAGTTGACGGATCTTGATTTCCAGCCCTTCGAGTTCCCGTTGCTCTTTGAAGCTTAATTTCTTTGAATCAGACCTAGCGCCAACCGATTGGGAAGGTGAAGCTGTTTTCTCCTTCTCACTTTTTCGCTCCTTCATCTTCTGCATACGCTCCTGCCTTTCACTATAGTCGCGGTACTGGGTGTAGTTTCCCGGAAAATCCCTGACCTCTCCGTTCCCTTCAAAAACGAATAGGTGATCCACGATCTTGTCCAGGAAATAGCGGTCGTGGGTGACCACCAGCACGCATCCGTTAAAGGATTCCAGGTACTCTTCCAGCACATTCAGAGTCAGGATATCAAGGTCGTTGGTCGGCTCGTCAAGGATCAGGAAGTTCGGGCTCATCATCAGTACCGTGACCAGGTATAACCGGCGTTTTTCTCCTCCGCTGAGTTTGTAGACCGGCTGATGGTGCGACGGGTAAGGAAACATGAAATAGTTAAGAAATGCCGAAGCAGAGATGGTATCGCCATTTCCCAGTTTCACCACGTCGGCGATCTCCCGCACCACATCGATCACCTTGGTTTCGGGATTGAACGAGATCCCCTCCTGGGTGTAATAGCCGAATTGGATGGACTCCCCTTTTTTCACCGATCCCCGGTCGGGTTTTAGCTTTCCGGTCAACAAATCCAGGAAAGTTGTTTTTCCGGTTCCGTTATTTCCGATGATTCCGATCTTCTCAAACCGCTTGAAGGTGAAAGTGAATCCCTTGAGGATGGGTAGTTCTCCCCAGGCGAAAGAGAGGTCGTTGACCTCCAGGATCTTCTTCCCCATCCGCTTCCCTTCGATGTGGATCTTCATCCGCTCATCGGGAACCTTCCGGTCAGCTGTCTCTTTTAGTTCATAAAAGCTTTCGATCCGGGCTTTGGCTTTGGTGGTCCGGGCCTTCGGCATTCGCCGCATCCACTCCTGCTCTTTCCGGAGGAGGTTTTGCGCCTTTTCCGTCTCCCTGGTCAGGATATCCAGCCGTTCGGTCTGCTTTTCCAGGAAATAGGAGTAGCTGCCCCGGTAACGATGGATACCGGTGTGATCCAACTCCAGTACCTCACTGCATACCCGGTCCAGGAAGTAGCGGTCGTGGGTCACCATCAGGAAAGTCAACGTACGCTGCGAAAGGTACTCTTCGAGCCATTCGATCATCTCCACATCCAGGTGGTTGGTCGGCTCATCCAGGATCATGAAGTCGGGTTCGGTGATCAGCACCTTGGCCAGGGCGACGCGTTTCTGCTGGCCACCTGAAAGCCGGTCGATCCGCTGGTCCAGATCGGGGATCTTCAATTGTGACAGGATCTGTTTAATCCGGGTTTCATATTCCCAGCCATTGAGGGCATCCATCCGTTCCATGGCGTGCGTAACCTGTTCTTTATCCTCGCTCCTGATAGCCTGTTCATACCGGTATATCGCCTTCAACACCTCACTAGATGTAGTATACACTTCATTAAAAACAGTATGTGAATGGGTCAGGTCTGGCTCTTGCTTCAGATACCCCAGGGAAGCTTTATTGAAACGGGTGACAGTCCCTGCATCTGATGGTTCAATACCGGCGATGATGTTAAGCAGGCTGGTCTTTCCGGCCCCATTGCGGGCGATCAGCGCCACCTTCTGATATTGGCTGATGACAAATGAAATATCCTCAAAAAGAACATTTTCCCCGTAACTTCGGGAGAGATTTTCAACGGTCAGGATGGTGGACATGCAGGTGGTAGTTGAGCCCCGCAAAGGTAGGGGATTATTGGATTCCTGAACCACCGGAAGGTTCCCGCCACTCACCGGGTAAAATCCGGTATTCATCGAAAACCCACCGGAACAGGCTCATCATCCTGTAACGTACAGAGCGGTTTCACGTCTCATTGGCCAGTAACTCAAAAAGTAAACACCATGAAAGCACTCCTGATTATAACAGCCCTGTTTGGATTTCAAGTTGCAACTGCCTTTAGAGAATCCTCCGGAGAAGAACTTACCGTGAATGCCGCTACATATACGTTCTGTGTCGATTGCCATTCCCTCCTGCCGGTAGTTCCCCTGGAGGCCTCCTATGAAGATCAGAAAGAGGTAGTCACACTGATGGATGCAGAAAAACTAGCTCCTTCCGTTCCGCTCGAAGCCGATTTCAAGGACATCCCGTAACCCATATATTTTCCGCATCTGTTATTGAAACCGTAGGGGCGACCTGGCAGGTCGCCCCTACGGTTTTTTGGGTCGCCCCTACGGTTTTCGCCCGTGGTATTCGTCCAGCATCGTTTTCATCCATTTCTGGGCACTGTCGCACATCACCTGTACCGATTCCATATCCACTCCTTTTCCCTCTTCCCTGGGTACCCGTGGAACCAACGGTTCTCCAATGACGGTCGTAATGGATAGGATGTGATCCGACCTCTTTTTTCCGAAGAAGGTCCTGGGCTTGAAGAGATGGACAACAGGCACAACCGGACAGTTTGCATGATGAGCCAGGTAAAATGCCCCCTTCTGGAAATAATCAATATCCTGATAGAAGGGCCAGAGCTCTTCCTCCGGAAAAAAATGTACGATGTTTCCGTTTTTTACAGCATCTACTACCGGTTTCAGGATCCTCCTGAGGCCAAATGCACCGTCAGGGATGGGGAATCCCCTGAGAATGCGAAACATATTCCGGAAATAAGGCGCCTCAAAATTTCGCTGTACGGAAGCATACCAGGGCCGGCGGGGGAGCATGGCCATCCCTGTCAGCACGGTATCGAAAATATGACAATGATTGGCCACCGTAATGAATCCCTTTTTCTTAAGCGAATGCAGGTTTTTCTTTCCCCGGACTTTATAGCGACCTATGATCTGAAAGAAAACAATCCCCAGGAAAATGTAAAAAGCAGTATAGGCTATGTGGGAGAAAAAAAGATAGAAATAGTCGCTTCGTATAAACGTATAATCGGAAGTAATAGTTATGGGATAGACCGACTCCATTGGAACCTGTTGCTTTCGAACCTGGTCGGACTTCATACCCGTTTAGCTTTCTTATACGAAACGGGTTTTTGCATCACCGGATGAGACATGTTCTTTACTGCCGGGGGAGTGACCACTCTGCTGATGAACGATTCATAATCGTCCACCGCTTTGTCGAAGCGATATTGTGCGGCCTCATGCAGCACCCTCTGCTTCATCACAGGGCTGCGTAATTCATACCGGTGTTCGTACCAGTAATCAAGTTTTTCGGCCAGGTTTTCGGGATCGTCTGAGGTAAATAAAAACCGGTTGTCGAGAGCAAACTGGGGGGCTGCAGAATAGTTTGAATCACTGACCATGCAAGGCAGGCCGCAACCTATCGCCTCAAGACAGGACAAACTTTCCAGTTCCACGATCGAACCGTGGAGGAAGAGGTCGGCCGTATTGAGGTACCGGAGTTTGTCCTCTGCACTGATGTATCCAATGAACGGCTCCACGGGCAACTCCTTCGCTTTGGCTTTGATCTCTTCTGTCCGTTCTCCCCGGCCAGCAAGGATTAGTTGAATTTTATCTGCATAGTTCGAACGTTTTACCCCTTCGATCAACAGGAGTTGCCTCTTTTCATACGCATGCCGCCCGATATTCAACAAAACCAGTTTATCGCCGAACCATGCCGGTCGCTCGTATTCACGCGGCGCGTATTCGACCGGTATCCCATTGGAAACAGGATGCATACTGGCTTTGATCCCATGCAGTTTCAGCAGATCTGCAGCAAATACCGAGGGACAGGTTATGGTGTCGACCCGTTTGAATAAAAAATACTTGAAGGAGAACCAGAGAACCCATTCCAGCAGTTTACTCGTTTTTGCCATGGCCGCCATGATGTTCTGGGGTTGCACGTGGAATGCTCCTACCACCGGTTTGCGCAGACGTTTTGCCGTTTTTACGGCACCCCTGGCCATCAGAAAAGGAAACTGGACCTGCACTACATCTGCATCCTTCATGGCTTGTCCATAAACCTTTTTATCGTTCCGGCCAAAAAGGAACTTCATGTTTTCCAGAGATGCTTCGGTGCCGGGTAAAACAAAACCGGGGACCTGGAAAAAGCAGGGATCCGAAGGGTCTTCGTGGATAGCCGTGACAATATTGATTTTGTGTCCTCGCTTCCGGAGTTCCCCGACCAGCCGTTTCGTCGCAATGGTGCCACCGTTGGCATCATTGTACGAGTCAATAACAAAAGTTATGTTCATGGTGTTTGTGGATTGGTTAATACGGTTAAGGTGAAAAACGTCAAAGGCTTTTAAGGGCCTTGGCAGCTTTGTCATCTATATACTCATAATAATCACTTTTATATAGTTTCATTGACTTCCTAAAACATTCCCCCGCGAGATCCTTGTTCCCCATCTCGCTGTATAGATTTCCCAGCCGCAATGCAGCCTCAGAAGCAAAGTAGTAATCCTGGCCTTCACCCATTGCCATCACCTTCTTGAACTCGGCGATGGCCACTGTATTGTTGTGCCGGATCGCTTCGTACCGGCCTTTCAGGAAATGGTATTCAAGTTCGTAGGCTAATCCCTTGCTGGGGTTTGCCTCAAACGAGTTGATGGCTTTGGAATACGCTTCCAGGTATCCACCATCCAATGATAAACGGGCTTTCACCAGGTTGACATCCGGAAAGTAATCCAGGCTGGCATCATAGAGCGCTTCCCGGTCGCGCTCGTTCATGTCCATTCCTTCCTCACGTACTATTTTGCAACGGGCGATGTACTTCTGCCGGTCCCCATTCAGCAGGTAGTAAAGCGCCAGATTGTAATTCATCTCTTTGAGGTATTCTTTCTTCTCAAGGTGGCTCAGGTACCTCGATATATAATAGCTGGCCTGTGGATCCTGTTTCCGCAGCAGTATTTTACCCATTAAATAGCTGTAAATCACATCGGCAAAATCATTCTCATCATGGTTGATCTGACGCAGGATAGCCAGCGCTTCCTCGTTTCTTCCGGTCCGGTAGGCAATATTTGCCCTGAAATAGGTGTGGATAAATGTGCGGGCGATTGTGCTGTCAAGCGATTTCGTAAATTCATACACCTTCTCCGGCGTCTTGTTGATTTTAGCTGCCAGAATAATGAAGAGTGCGGCTTCGGCATTGAGCCCCTGGATATTTTTCTGGGAAAGATAATATTCCTGGAGCACCTTGAAGCCATAATCCAGGTTCACCCTGACACCAAAAAAAGAGACAGCCCATTTCACAAATGGTGGAAGATTTGAAATGCCGACATTGAAAAAACCATCCAGTTTCCGGTTCGGTTTGAAGGTCGGGTATTTGTCCAGGTTCCGGTACACTTTCTTGTAGGCCGCGTACCCCTTTGTCAACCCGTTCCATTGCGCCCCGTGCATGATGCTGAAAACCGCCACCTGCAACTCCATTTCGGCATAACAGGAGAGGTAATAGGGAGAGGTTTCGTCCTTCCCGTCCATGATCTCCCGCTTTTTATTAAAGTTATCAACAAACGCGTTGTATTCTTTATCACTCGAATTGATCAGCAACCGGAATACGTCGCAGGTCTGATCCAGGTAATAGGCATAATAGTTCTCAGGATTTAGTTTAATTTCCTGCGCTAACAACTTTTTGGCCTGATCAACCTGAAGGTCCATTACCAGCATCCAGGCTTGTTTGCAGTTGTCATTCACATCATAACCTGCACTGGCTTTCTGGCTGAGACAAAAGAGGAGGAAGAAAGGAACAATGATTTTAGTCATTTTCAGCCCGGATGATCAGGGTGCAAATGTAATAAAATGTCAGAAATACCTAGTCCTTTATACCAGGCAATGTAACGAAGAAGGTACTCCCCTTTCCAACTTCGCTTTCAGCCAGTTGCCGGTTTGCCTTTCTTTTCGCTAAGTACAACATGATAAACAGAACGGATATCAGAACTATTAGCATGGTAATAGCGATAAAGAGATAAAGGAGCCGGACCTTGCTCTTGATCTCCAACTCTTGAATCCTGATCTGCTTGTCCCGCAATTCAATCTCCCTGTTTTTCTCGATATTGAGAATTTTGATGCTGTTGTCTCGTGAGAATATGGTATCTTTATTCTCTGTGTACTTTATATAAAAGTGAAGTGCATTCCTCTCGTCACCCAACTGCAAATAAACCCGGTAAAGCAAAAAAGAGGTTTCAGACAGTGAAGAGAGGTCATTGATTTTGCTAAACAGCGTAAAAGCCTCATTCAAACACATTTTAGCCAGCTTAAAGTTCCCCTCCCTGCCATATCCAAAATACCGGCACACCTGTTTATTACCCGGATCCTCGTCGGCCACGTTCAGGTAGACCTCTCCCATGATCCGGTTTAAAAAGCCTGACTATATATATTATCCAACTCCTTGCTGATATCCAAACCCGCGAAACCATCTTCCAGTGCTCCACAATAGTCCTTCATTCTCAATTTGTTCTTGGATAAGTTCGACAGATCAATAGCGATGGAGGTCATGTTGTTGGCCTGCTGGTGCACCTCCAGTACTTTATAGTAATATTCATTGGCTTTTTCGTAATCTCCAAGTTTATTATGACAGATACCCAGATTTGCATAGTTATTCGCAAGTCCTGATATGTTATTTATCTCCTTATTTATCTCCACGGATCTGTTCAGGGCATCAAACGCCTTTTCATAATCCTCCTGGAAAATATATAGCCAGCCTATATTATTTAATGCATTCGCAATATTCTTTTTATCCCCGAGATCGGTGTAAAGTGACAACGACTTCAGATAGTATTCGAAGGCCCTCGGGTAATTTGATTTGATCGCCCAGTTCGAAGCGATACTATTATAGGCTAGCGCAATCCCCTTTCCCCAGTTAAGTTCCGTTGAAATTGTCAAAGCCTTTTCACCATAATAAATGCCCGTATCCGGATCAATACCGAAGAATTCGTATGATAACCTGGTCAATGTCTTGACTTTATTCGTATCATCCTGCATGGTAGAGAGCAAGCGTCGTAGTGAATCAATCAGCTCTACCCCGTTCTTTTGCGCGACAAGCTGAAATATTGTAAAAAAGAAAAAACAAAGGCCTAAAAAGATTGGGCCACCCTTATGTAACCTTGGTCTCATCTTATACTATCCCTGTTTCATGTAAACAAATGTACATTTTCTATGCCCATAATTCAATATCAATATCAGGGCAAGTAATAATAAATAAAGAGAGCCTAAAAAAAAGCCTCAAGAAAGAGGCTTTTAAGAGAGCGGAAAACGGGATTCGGACCCGCGACCCTCAGCTTGGGAAGCTGATGCTCTACCAACTGAGCTACTTCCGCACTGGATGCAAAAATACGTAAAATCATTGCAGAATTGTTGTCTGAATTAAAAATTTGATTTCGTGTCTATTTGTTGCTATTTTTACTTCACCATTCAAGATATTAACCAATGATTGACCTCTCAGATAAAAAAATTCTCCTGGTGGATGACGATAAGGATTTCTGTTTCCTCATCAGGATGATGCTGAAAAAGACGAAAGCACACATTCAATTTGCATATAACGGCGAAGAAGCCATCCAGTTTATGCAGCAAGAGAGCGACAAACCGATCGACCTGATCCTACTCGACATCCAGATGCCCTTGATCAGCGGATATACTGTGATCGATGTACTGCAAAAGAAATATCCCACGATCCCGGTTATGGCTGTGACCGCCTTTGGCATGACAGGCGAACGGGAGAAATGCCTCCGGTTGGGATTTGATGAATACCTGGCCAAGCCATTTGAAGAGAAGGAATTTCTGTCCCTTATCCTGCGTTTACTCAACCTAAAGAAATGAAGGAGAAACCGAAAAGTCCCAGTGATCCCGGTAGCACCGATTTAAAGATGATACAGGAAGAGCTTGACGAAGCCCGTCGCATGCTTCAGACCCTGATCAGCAACCTGAATGGAATGGTCTACCGCTGTCGGAGCGATCGTGACTGGACCATGGAATACATCAGTGACGGGTGTTACGAAGTGACCGGGTATCGCCCGGAAGAGCTGATTGACAACGCCAGGTTATCCTTTAATGATATCATTTTTGAAGAAGACCAGGAACGGATCTGGAATGAAGTACAGTCGAAAGTCAGTGAGGATAAATCCTATACGCTGAACTACCGCATCGTAACACCGGATAAAAAAGTCAGATGGGTTACGGAGCAGGGCAGAGCCATTCGTACGAAAGGGAGTGATGCGACCATCCTGGAAGGATTCATTGCAGATGTCACAATCGAGAAACGGAATCAGTTGGTACGGGATGTGATTTTCGGCATCTCGAAAGCCAGTTATGAAACGGAATCCCTGGATAACCTTCTCACCATTGTGCATAAGGAGCTCGGTAAGATCCTGGATGCCACCAATTTTTTCGTCGCTCTCTACGACGCCTCTACCGATTCGATCACACTCCCCTACCATGTAGATTTCAAAGATAAATTTACTTCCTTTCCGGCCGGAAAAACCATGACTGGTCATGTGATCCGGACAAAAAAACCGATCCTGGCCACAGAGCAGGATATCGAAAAACTGGTGGAGGCTGGAATAATCGATCTTGTTGGAACTCCCTCCAAAATCTTGTTAGGTGTTCCCCTGATCGTGGAACATCAGGTTATTGGCGTCATTGTGGTTCAGAACTACACCGATCCAACCTGCTATAGCGAGTTCGACCTGTCGCTGATGCAATTTGTGGCCGACCAGGTAGCCAGTCTGATCATGCGAAAAAAGACCGAGGATAAACTGCGCAATGAACAGGCTTACCTGGATCAGTTGTACCAGAGCTCCGGTGAGGCCATTGTGATGATAGACAAAACAGGCCTCGTCCAATCGGTTAACCATGAGTTCTATCTTCTCTTCGGATACAAGCCGGAAGAGATCATCGGGAAGAACATCGATGAGATGATCGTGCCGAAGTACCTGCGGGATGAGGGGATCCGAAACACCAACCGGGCCCTGACCAACGAACGTGTAGAAATGGAATCGGTGCGTCAGCACAAAAACGGCATGCTGATCGATATCTCCATTCTGGTGACCCCAATCTTTATTGAAGGAGAAATCAAAGGGGCCTATGGCATTTACCGCGACATCACCGAGCGAAAGCGGATTGAAAAGAGCCTCATTGTGGCCAAAGAGAAGGCAGAGGAGTCGGACCGGCTGAAATCCGCTTTTCTTTCCAACATGTCGCATGAGATCCGGACCCCGATGAACGCCATACTCGGGTTTTCAAGTCTGCTATCCGATCCCGGGGCAACGGAAGAGGACCGGAACGAGTACATTGAGATCATCAAGGAGCGCGGAAATGACCTGATGCGGATCATCAGCGATATCATCGATGTGGCCAAGATCGAATCAGGACAGTTGAAGATCAATATTAAAGATTGCAAGGTGAATCAGCTACTGGAGGATATCTTCGTGATGTTCAAACAGATCAGGGAAAAGCAGGAAAAGGGCCACGTGGAGCTGAAAACCGCACTTTCTATACCTGATCCTGATTTTACCATCCTGAGTGATCCTCAGCGGATACGTCAGGTGATTACCAACCTTTTAGAGAATGCCCTGAAATTCACTGATGCAGGAGAGATCGAATTCGGTTATTCCATCAAGGAAGATTTTGGCATCGGGAAATCCATAGAGTTCTTTGTCCGGGATACCGGCATCGGCATTCCGGAAGAGATGCATAAGGTCATCTTTGAGCGTTTCCGGCAGGTCGACGACTCCCATACACGCAGATATGGCGGAACCGGTCTGGGACTTACCATCTGCAAAAACCTGGTACACCTGATGGGCGGCGAGTTGAATATGGAATCGGAGGTGGGGAAGGGTACGCTCTTTACGATCACCATGCCCATGTGGACCATCAGTGCTCCGAAAGAAAAGCCTGTCGAAGAGACACCCAAACCAAAAGAACGTGACTGGAAAGAGAAAGTGATTTTGGTGGCTGAGGACGAAGAATCCAATTTTACTTTTTTGGAGCATGTGCTGAAGCGTACCGGGGTCAGATTGCTTCATGCTAAAAACGGACAGGAGGCCGTGAACCTGGCGAAGACGGAGAAAGTCGACCTGATCCTGATGGATATCCGGATGCCTGGAATGGACGGGTATGAAGCAACGGAGATCATTAAAAAAGAGAACCGCTCGATCCCCATCATTGCTCAAACTGCCTATGCCCTGAAAGGAGAAAAAGAACTCAGCATGGATGCCGGGTGTGACGATTACATTGCCAAACCGATTGATATCACTGAGTTGATGGGACTTTTATCAAAATATATGCCATGACCAAACCTGCAGTCATTTTACTGGTGGAAGATCAGCGGATGGACATTGAACTGACGTTGAATGCTTTCCGTGAATCCAGATTAGCCAACAACATCCAGGTTGTTACCCGAGGAGAAGAAGCACTGGACTATATCTTTGGTAATGGAGCTTTCGGCGACCGCAAAGCCCATCCATTGCCCGACATGATCCTTCTGGATCTGAAAATGCCCGGCATCGATGGGTTTGAAGTGCTGAAACAACTCAAGAAAACCGAAAAAGTTAAAAGGATCCCTGTCATCGTCCTCACCTCTTCCAAAGAGGAGGGCGACCGGGCAATGTCGTACGACCTGGGCGCCAACAGCTACCTGGTAAAACCGGTCTCTTTCGAGAGCTTCCTGCATGTAATCAAGGAGATCGGGGACTACTGGATCGTGCTTAACGTGAAACCGCCGGTGGGATGAGGAACGAAAGACGTGAGACGTGAGACGTGAGACGTGTTGGAATGGATATCAGGAGTCGATTGATCAGTTTTAAATATGCTTTCAGGGGGTTGTTGTTCCTGTTCAAAGGACAGCCGAATGCATGGATCCATCTGGTGGCAGCGGTGGGGGTGATCGTCGCGGGAATTCTTTTTCGCCTTTCCACCGTTGAATGGCTTTTCGTTATGTTCGCAATCGGTTTTGTGTTCAGTGCGGAACTCTTCAACTCAGCTGTGGAAGAGCTGGTCAATAAAGTCTCGCCGGAAGAGCATCCGCTTGCAGGCAAGGTCAAGGACCTGGCAGCCGGAGCTGTGCTGGTGGCAGCGATCACAGCGGCGGTGATCGGGGGAATAGTGTTTTTTCCGAAGATATTTTAAGTCAGGAAGTCAGGAGGAAATACGAAATACGAAATTAGGAAATTAGGAAAATCGTAATTCGAATATCGAATTATTCACAGATCATGAGGCTCATAGCCGATTCCGGTTCAACCAAAACCTTCTGGGCGGTAGCAGGGGGTGAAAAGACAAAGAAGGTGATCCAGACCCAGGGGCTGAATCCCTACTTTACCTCTCCGGAATTAATGCATGAGATCCTGCATAATGAGCTGGTCCATAACCTGGTTTGCGACACGGTGAACCAGATCTTTTTTTACGGAGCCGGGTGTTCAACCGATAAGAACCGGAAGGTGATCGCCGGACAATTGCAGCGTTTTTTCCGGACCGCACAGATCGAGGTGCATCATGACATCCTGGGGGCAGCCCGGGCGCTTTTCGGCAACGGGCAGGGCATTGCCTGTATCCTGGGAACCGGTTGCAACTCCTGCTTTTATGACGGGGAACATGCCATTTCAATTGTCCCTTCGCTGGGATATCTGTATGGCGACGAAGGAGCGGGCTCCTACCTGGGGAAACAGCTCCTGGAGAAGTACCTGAAGAACAAGCTGCCGGATCAGATCCGGGAAGCCTTTGACAGGAGGTATCATTTTACCCTGGAAGATATCCTGAACTCTCTTTATAACAAACCGTTTCCGAACCGGTTCCTCGCCTCCTTCAGCCTGTTTCTAAAGGAACACACCGGCGACCCGTTCATTCATGACCTGATCTATTTCTCCTTTATTACATTCATTGAAGCGCATATCGCCCGGTACGACAACTATTTCAACTACCCTACCGGATTTATCGGCTCCATTGCCTTCCACTACCAGGATATCCTTCGCGAAGCAGCCGCTGCGTCGGCGATAACGGTGTCAAAAATCCTGGAAACCCCGGTAGAGGGTCTGGTGGAGTACCATACCAGGTGGTGAGGTGGTGAAGTGGTGAATGTGGTGATGAAGGGAAGGAGGGACGACTTCATGAATTCATTACCTTATCATCTTTTTTTCTATATAATTTTGAATTTCAACCAGTTGATCAATCTCGAACCATCTAATATCCGGGTCTTTTCTTAACCACGTCAATTGTCTTTTCGCGTATCTGCGGGTATTGGTTTTAATCTTCTCCACCGCCTCTTCCAGCGACCAGTAGCCATCGATGAACGCAAAAAGCTCCTTATACCCCACGGTATTAAGGGCATTCAGCTCTTTAAAGGGAAGCAGCGACCGCACCTCATCCAGTAATCCCTGTTCCATCATCCTATCCACCCGTTGATTGATCCGGGTGTAAAGACTTTGCCGGTCAGTCTGAAGGCCGATTTTAACAATCCGGAATGGACGTGGGACAGGCTTTCCTGTTCGCAGAGAGGAATAGGACCGTCCTGTGCTAAGGCAGATCTCCAAGGCACGAAGCAGCCGTTTCGGGTTATTCCTGTCCACCTCCCCGAAATACCCTGGATCGAGTTTTTTCAGTTGCTGCTGCAATGCTTCAATACCCTGTACTTCTAAATCTTCCTTCAGCTTCTGCCGCAACGCCGGATCAGGATCAGGAAGCTCATCGATCCCGTGGGCAACTGCATGAATGTATAGACCGGAACCGCCGGCCATGATCAGCCGGTTGGTTCTCCGGAACAGGCGGTGGCAAAGTGCCAGAACATCGGTTTCGAACCGGTAGGCATTGTAATGTCTGGTAACCGGAAGAAATCCGATCATATGATGGGGGACAGCCCGGAGCTCTTCTTCTGAAGGACGGGCTACCCCGATGTTCAATTCGCGGTAGAACTGACGCGAGTCGCAGGAGATAATTTCGGTCGACAGATTCCTGGCGAGGTCAATGGCCAGGCTGGTTTTTCCAACAGCTGTGGGGCCGGCGAGAATGATCAGGGTGGGCACCGGATCAGTCATCGTAACTGTCGTCGCGGAGTTTATTGTAATCTATACCGATATTTTCAATGTCATCGTAATCCTCCAGGTGCTCCATACCATCACTGAAGTCCTCTTTCTCATCTTCATCCTCCTCCTGAGGCTCATCAATGTCCTCCACAGAGGGTTCATGCACCGCAGGAACCTTTTTTCGAAGCGTTGGAGCGGCCGGCGGAGGTTCTGCCTTCAGTTCATCCTCACCGAAAAGGATCGCACCCAGGTTATCCTCAATCTCTGCAAGTTCCTCCTCATCCTCTTCAATACCTTCCAGTTTTACCAGAGCATCCAGGGAGGGAATTAACGACTTAATGGAATCCTCCAGTGGAATTTCCTTCGGTTCATGGATCTCAGGAGCAGGCACTTCCAACTTTTTTGGCAGTTCGCCTACCCATTTCACACATTTGGGATAGAGCCCTTCATCGTCGGATTGCATGATCTTTACCAGCTCCAGCAGGAAGGTAAAGTATTCGCGGCCATGGTACTCAAATATCATGCGCTGGTGCGGATCTTCCATAAAGTCCTTTAGCCTGGTATCCTTCATTAGCTTTGGAACGATCGTCACCGGGACCATTTCATCCAGCTCAGGATCATATCGTTTGACCTGTTTTTCAACCGGATGGAGCGAAATCTCCCGGTCCTTTTTATACCTCTTATCAGTCAGGTAGAAGGAGGCCTGCTCGGCCGGAATCAATTCCGCTGATTCCAGCAGGCAATGGTAAAAATCAATAAAACGCTGCCCGGGTTGAATACAGATCTCCCGGATAAACTCCTCATGCTCTTCCGAATTAATTCTAAAGCGATAAATCAACATTCCTTATCCCTCCATTTGGATCTCAAATATAATTATTATTCCAGTACACGTTTCAGTCCGATTTTTTCTCCCTTCCTGATCATAAACTCATATGCAGCCTCGTACTCATTAGGAATTTCGCCATCGAGAATGGCTTCCCGGATGGCATCCTTGATGATCCCCACCTCCCGGGAAGGAGGAATTCCGAAGGTCTCCATAATGAGTTCACCGCTGACCGGCGGCTGCCAGTTCCTCAACCGGTCTTTCTCTTCAATCTCTTTCAATTTCTGACGAACGATCTCGAAATTTTCCAGGTATCGCCTTACCTTATGCGGGTTCTTTGAAGTGATATCGGCTTCGCACAGACACATCAGGTCGTCAATGTCGTCGCTTGCATCGAAAAGCAGGCGGCGGACAGCCGAATCAGTCACGATGTCCTCCGCCAGAACAATGGGTCTCAGGTGCAGTAGAACCAGCTTCTCCACCAACTTCATCTTCTCGTTCATCGGGAGCCGGAGCCTCCGGAAAATACGGGGGACCATCCTGGCTCCCTTGAAATCGTGGGCGTGAAATGTCCAGCCGGTTCCGGGTACAAATTTCTTGGTGATCGGCTTGGCGATGTCGTGCAGGATTGCTGCCCACCGGAGCCACAGATTGCCGGAAACCGCTGCTACATTATCCAGGACGGCCAGGGAATGGTTGAAGTTGTCCTTATGTCCCCGGCCATCGATGATCTCCGCTCCCTTCAACTCAACCATCTCCGGAAAGATCAACTGCAGGATTCCGGTCTCTTCGAGCATCAGAAAGCCACGGGATGGCCGGGGAGCTGCCACGATCAGGTTCAGTTCGTCGGTAATCCGCTCGCCGGAGACAATATCCAGCCGGGAGGCATTTGCGAAGATGGCCCGGTAACAGACCGGATCAATGGTAAAATCGAGCTGGGTGGCAAACCGGATAGCCCGCATCATCCGTAATGGATCATCCGAAAAGGTCACATTGGGATCAAGGGGAGTCCGGATCACCTTCCGGTCAAGATCTTCCTGCCCGTGGAACGGATCAACCAGGGTGCCAAATGTTCCGGGCTGCAAATCCAACGCCATAGCATTGATGGTAAAATCCCTCCGGTTCTGGTCATCTTCCAGAGACCCACCCTCGACCACCGGTTTGCGGGAGTCGCTCCGGTAGGACTCTTTCCTGGCTCCCACGAACTCAATCTTCCATCCTTTATAGCTGATCATGGCAGTACCGAAATTTCTGAAGAACTTCACCGGGACATCCTGTCCGAGCCTGGATGCAACCGCATGAGCAAAGTCGATGCCACTGCCCAGTACCACAATGTCAATATCCTGCTGATGGTCGCGCTTCAGTAACAAGTCACGCACAAAGCCACCGATGACAAAGGCCGGCTGACCCAGGAATTCCGAAACAGCGGAAATCACTTTAAAAACAGGATGATTCAAGTGAGCTATCATGCGTGACAAAGATACAAAATCCGATTTTGACGAAATCCTTTTGCCAGAATTTCTCCAAGTAGTATCTTTGCGTCCTGGCTGTTAATTTATTCACATAAAGCTGATCTTCTATGATAAAAAGAACCATTGTTGCGATGCCCGGCGACGGCATCGGGAAAGTAGTCCTCGATGAAGCGATCCGCGTTCTGGATGCCGCCGGCTTCAATGCCGATTATGTGCATGGTGATATCGGCTGGGAGTTCTGGTGTACCGAAGGAAATCCCCTCCCCGACCGGACTCTCAGACTACTCGAAGAGCACAAGATCGGTCTCTTTGGCGCCATCACATCCAAACCGAAGGACAAAGCCGAAGCTGAACTTTCGGCCGACCTGAAAAATAAGGGGTATGTCTATTATAGTCCTATCGTCAGCATGCGTCAACGCTACGATCTCGACATCTGCATGCGTCCCTGCCGGACCTTCAAAGGGAACCCGCTCAACTTCATCCGGCGGGGATTCGGCGACACCATTGAGGAACCGATGATCGATACCATGATCTTCCGGCAAAACACCGAAGGGCTTTATGGTGGCGTGGAATGGACCAATCCTCCAGATCAGGTTTACGATGCCCTGATGACCCATCCGAAGTTCAAGCAGAATTTTGATTGGTGTCCGCGTCCGGAACTTGCAGTTTCCACGCGCATATTTACAAAAAAATACACCACCCGGATTGTCCGGGCAGCGTTCGAGTACGCCAAGGCCAGAGGGTTTAATGCTATAACGGTCTGTGAAAAGCCCAATGTAATCCGCGAAACCTCCGGCATGATGCTGAAGATCGCACAGGACCTGGCAAAATCAGAATATCCAGGCATTTATGTGAACGACACCAACATCGACGCCCAGATGATGTGGCTGACAAAAAACCCTGAACATTACAACGTGATCGTTGCAGGGAATATGTTCGGCGACATCGTATCGGATGGTTTTGCGGGACTGGTAGGCGGACTTGGATTTGCCTGCAGCGCCAATATCGGTCCTGAGATATCGGTCTTTGAGCCCACCCATGGATCGGCACCCAAGTATGCCGGTTACCATCCCTCCATCGTCAATCCTATTGCCATGATCCTGTCAGCCTGTATGATGCTGGACCACCTCGGGGAATCTGAGATCTCCAACCGGATCCAGCGGGCCGTAGCGGATGTAATACTGGAAGGAAAGGTAAAAACCTACGATATAATGAAACTCCCCGGGAAACAGGATGTATGTGACAAGGGAGCCGCCAGTACGCAGCAGATGGCAGAGGCAGTAATACAAAAAGTATGACAAACGAAGTATTAACCCTTTGGCCGGAGCTGATGTGGATCGCTGACGAAGATCTGCGTGAAAAAACAGCCAGAACCTGGGAACTGGCTCTGGAACGGAGCATTCTGACTCCGGCCGACCTGGAACGGATCCCCTTTACCCTACTGGCCGGTCCCGACATGCAGGTCTCATTTATGGCACACAAACGTTGTGTAGTGCATGTAGCCCGTGAATCAGCGCTGAAGATGATTGAATTCTTCGGCAGCGACATGCCTATAGACATGGATGTATTAATCGCCGGCGCCATCCTGGCGGACGTAGGGAAGTTGCTGGAATACGAACTGGATGAGAACGGAAAATCTTTCCAGGGGAGTTACGGCAGGTACCTCCGCCATCCATTCTCCGGTGTGTCGCTGGCTGAACAGTGCGACGTCCCCCCCTCCGTCTGCCATATCATCGCTACCCATGCCGGCGAAGGCAACATGGTGAAACGGACCGTCGAGGCGTACATCGTGCACCATGCGGATTTTATGACGTTTGAGCCGTTCAGGGAAAGACTTAAATAAATTACGAATTACGAATTACGAATTACGCATGACCATTATCGAAAAAATAATCGTATCCCATACAAATCAGCAGGTCGTGAAGCCGGGTGATATTGTGGATGTTTTGATTGACACCCGGGCGGCGCGTGATTTTGGTGGGGCCAATGTGGTGAAGAACCTCCTGGATCACGGCCTGGATGTGGAGGATGTGTCAAAAACGGTATTCACGTTCGACTGTAACCCGGGAGGATCCGATCAGAAATATGCTGCCAATCAGCAGTACTGCCGGCAGTATGCGCGGGAGAAAGGGATCCCGGTGTACGATGTACATGCAGGTGTGGGGACTCACCTGGCCATCGACAACGGACTGGCGTGGCCCGGTAGCACCTTTGTCTCTACCGATTCTCATGCCAACATCATGGGGGCCATTGCCTCTTTCGGGCAGGGGATGGGCGATCAGGATATAGCAGCTACCTGGGCGAAAGGAAAAGTCTGGTTCAAAGTGCCGGAGTCGGTCCGGATTAACCTCTTCGGAAAACGGCCGGCAGACGTGACGGCCAAGGATATTATACTGAACCTGCTCTCCATTTTCGGAGCTAACAGGTTACTGGGGTACTCGGTCGAGATTTACGGGGAGGAGACGGAGAAACTAACTCTTGATGAACGGATCACCATCTCCTCCATGGGAACGGAGATGGGAGCAATCATCGTCCTGTTCCCCACTACACCCACCCTGCTGGCAGAACTAAAGGAAAGAACCGGCAAGAACTACGATCCGATGTGTGCTGATCCTGACGCCGTATACAGCAGCAGCTTCGACATTGATCTTACCAACTTCGTTCCGATGGTGGCTCGTCCGGGCCATCCACATGACGACACGGCAGTGGCATCTGTCAGGGGAACGAAAATCGATTCCGGATTCATCGGAAGCTGCACCAACGGCCGGATAGAAGATCTCCGGGTTGCGGCGGCCATCCTGAAGAATAAAACTGTAGCCCCCGGGGTGGTCCTGAAGATCGTTCCGGCTACCGATTCGATCTGGAATCAAGCATTGGAAGAGGGATTGATCCGGATCTTCAAGCATGCCGGCGCAATGGTTTCCAATGCCGGGTGTGCAGGGTGTGCAGCCGGTCAGGTCGGCCAAAATGGTCCCGGTGAGGTGACCATCTCCACCGGGAACCGGAATTTCGAAGGGAAACAAGGAAAAGGTTTTGTATACCTGGCTTCACCGGCTGTTGTAGCGGCTTCTGCTGTGTCCGGGTATATTACGACACCGGATCAGATCCCGGAGCAACCTGCCGTTTTTAAGCCTGCAGTGGGCAGTAATGTCATTGCGAGCGAAGCGAAGCAAGGGCAGTGGGCAGTAAAAAGCGAGCAGCGAAAAGCGAAAAGCGAAAAGCAAACGGTGGTTGAGGGTCGTGTCTGGATCATCAATCAGGATGACATCGACACCGATATGATCTTCCATAACCGCTACCTCACCATCACCGACATCAGGGAAATGGGACAGTTTGCCTTTGATAACCTCAAAGAATATGAGGATTTTGCAAAAAAAGCAAGTCCCGGCGACATCCTGATTACACAGAAGAACTTCGGCGCCGGCAGCTCCCGGCAACAGGCTGTAGATTGTTTCCTATCGCTGGGAATCTCGTGTATCCTGGCCGAGTCCTATGGTGCCATCTACGAGCGGAATGCCATCAATGCCGCGCTTCCGATCCTCACTTACGACCCTGCCCTGCTGGCGAAACTAGACCTCCGGGACGGAAACATTCTGCGGGTTGACTTTACCAACGGTGAAGTGCAAAACATGCAGAACCATAGAACCGGACGGATCAATAAATTCTACGATGCACAGATGGCGATATACCTGAACGGAGGACTTTTGTAGTCCGCAGTCTACAGTCTGCAGTCGGCAGTTGGCAGTCCACAATCATTATTAATGTCTCACGTCTTACGTCTCACGTTCTACTGTGCTTCCACCGCCGATGGCTCCATAGCCAGTACTCTGGTTTAGCCCGGATCTGCTGCTCCAAACGCTGCATAAAAAGTTGCGTGATTTCTCCCGGAACAGCTTCTTTCGGATTGGCTACCAGCAACTCCAGGGTCACCGTATAGAAACCTCGCTTTACTTTCTGGACATCAGCAAAGTAGACAGGATAGTTGTTCAATATGGCATGCTTCTCAGTCCCGTGAAGAACCGCAGTTTCACGATTGAGGAAGGGTACCCAGTAAGCCAGTTTGAGGTTCATCGGGCTTTGGTCAGCTACCATGATATAGATGGAAGGACTTTTCTTTAACCGGCGGAAGGTCTGACTGGTATGGGATACTGATTCCAGAACCATACCCTCTTTTGCTCTGGTTTTCTGAATATAGTTATCAATGAACTGATTGTGGAGTGGTTTATAGAAACCAACAGGTTTGTGCCGGAAAAATATACCTGCTGCCAGACTTCCCCATTCCCAGTTGTTATAATGCCCCAGAACGGCCATCACGCTCTGCTTCCTTTGGTACGTCGGATCCAGAATTTCCGGATTAAGAAGTTTATAACGCTTTTGAATGTCCTTTCTGCGCAACGAAAACGCTTTGACCCCTTCCACAGAGATATCGCACAGGTGCTTGTAATATCCCCTGGCAATCTGCCGTATCTCCCCGTCCGGTTTATCCGGAAATGACTCACGGAGGTTGGTTGTCACCACCTTTCTGCGGTACTTTAATACATAAAAAAGGAAAAAATAGAAGAGGTCGGAAACCCGGTAGAGGAACCAGAATGAGGTGTTCTTGAAAAGCAGTAAAAAAAAGAGGAAGAGGTAATAATAAAAACGGTTCATGACCGGGGCACTTGGAATGCAAAAGTATGAAAATCTAAAAAAGCCGTAGCTTTGTTACAAATTTTCCATTCATGCTGATCATCCGGCGCAACACGACTGATCCTTTTTTCAATCTTGCTGCGGAGGAGTATATCCTGAAACATTTTGACGAGGAAACCTTTGCACTTTGGCGGAATGACCGGTCGATTATTGTCGGCAAACATCAGAACACGCTGGCTGAGATCAACCAGGAGTATATCGCGGAGCACGGGATCAAGGTGGTCAGGCGGCTTTCGGGTGGCGGGGCGGTGTTTCACGATCTGGGGAATCTCAACTTTACCTTCACCGAGACCTCCCGGGACGAAAATAAGATTAATTTCAGGAAGTTTACCCAGCCTATTCTGGATGTACTTCAGCGGATGGGGGTTGATGCCCGTTTCGAGGGACGGAACGATCTGACCATTGATGGAATGAAATTCTCAGGAAATGCCATGCACATCTGGAAAGACAAGGTTCTTCACCATGGCACCCTGCTCTTTTCGTCCGAGATCCCGGATCTTTCCGAAGCGCTCCGGGTGGACCCGTCAAAATTCACTGATAAAGCTGTAAAATCGGTCCGAAGCCGGGTCACCAATATCCAGGAACACCTGAAAGAGGAGCTCGACGTGATGCAGTTTGCTGACCGGATTGAACACTATATTGCTGAGCAGTATCCTGATGCTACCCTGTACGAGCTTACCCGGGAAGATCTCAGGCAGATCCGGGAACTCCGCGACAGTAAATACGCCACCTGGGGATGGAACTTCGGTTACTCACCCCGGTATAATTTCAGGAAAGTGCTGCGAATCCAGGGAAGCGGAATCATCGAGGTCAACCTTGATGTACATGATGGGATCATCCGTCAGGTGCATTTTTTCGGGGACTATTTCGGCGTACTGGATTCCGAGGAGCTTGAACAGGCGCTCACCGGTGCTGACCACCGGGAAGACCGGATCCGGGAGATTCTTGAACCAATCGATGTTTCAGCCTATTTTGCAAATCTGGCACTTGATGAACTACTACCAGGTTTTTTCTGATGAAAACGAATAAAAACAGAATTCCGGCCAGGATACTATTATTCGCGGGTTGGATGACCCTGGCCGGATGTCACCAGGGATCCCCCACAGGAGCTCCACCGGATTTCGGTATCGTTCCCGGGAAGGTAACAGAACAGGTCAGATGCCAGAAGCATCCGGCATTTTCCTACGCCATATACCTGCCCTCCGGGTACAGCTCAGGAGATTCCTTACCGGTATTTCTGGCTTTCGATCCCGGGGGATCGGGAGTTCGTCTTGTTACCAAGTATAAGGATCTGGCCGAACAATATCATTTCATTCTAATCGGATCCAATGATTCCAGGAACGGTCAGACCGTGGATCAGATTGAACAGATAGCCTTTGCCATGCTTATGGAGATCCGGAACCGATATGCAACAGGAGATGGGCACATCTATTGCATGGGCTTCTCCGGAGGTTCACGGGTCTCCTCGATCATCGCTTTTTACCGCGGTGGGATCAAAGGGGTGATCGGTTGCGGGGCCGGGCTTCCCGCATTTGGTATCGAACCACGGTACCGTACCAACTATTACGGACTTGTTGGGAACCGCGATTTCAATTTCCTGGAAATGGTCCTGCTGGAACGCCAGCTGAGTGAGATGGGATACCTGAATTCATTACATGTCTTCGATGGAAAGCATGCATGGCCCCCGCCCGAAGAGATCGGGTCGGGCATCCGGTGGCATCTTTACCAGGCCATGAAGGAGGGTTCGATCGAACCAGATTCCATTCTGATGGCGAAGGTATTGCAGCAGACCCTTTTTGACCGGCTAACCAATTCGGCCATTGATCCGAAATCCCTTGAGAAGGAGAAGAAACAACAGAACAGTTACAGCGAGGCGATGAAACAGCAACCCCTTCCCTGGTGGCGAAAGCAGGTGGAGAAACTGAACCAGCCGGCCGACAGCGCCACATCTATCCTGAATCAGCGCTTGCTGGCCTATTGCAGCATGCTGGCCTACACCTATTCCGCCATGGCCCTGCAAGAAAAAAATGGTACGGAACTGAGCCGGATCATCAGCATCTATGAAACCGTGGATCCGGAGAACGAGTACATTCCGCACCTGAAAGAACAGTTAAACACACTTTCCCGATGAAACAGGGCTTTCCTGAGAGGTTTCTGGTGCAGTTGTCGAATGAACTGGCAGGAGAACTTCTGTGGGATCCATCCAACCGGTTGATGCACGCTACCGATGCATCGGCTTACCGCGTGGTTCCTCTTGCCGTGGCACGTCCCCGGAATCGTGAGGATATTAGGAAACTGATCCGGTTTGTGCGGGAGCACAACCTTTCACTGATCCCCCGAACAGCCGGCACATCCCTCGCCGGACAGGTGGTCGGTCCGGGCATTGTGGTGGACGTTGGCCGGTACATGACCGGCATCCTGGAGCTCAACACCAAGGAGCACTGGATCCGTGTGGAGCCCGGGGTGATACTGGATGAACTGAACCGGTTTGTTGCGCCGCATGGACTCTTTTTCGGCCCCGAGACCTCTACCTCCAGCCGTTGCATGATGGGTGGCATGGTAGGGAATAACAGCTGTGGCGCCCATTCCATCCTGTACGGCAGCACCCGGGATCATTTACTTTCGGTCAGGGCTATCCTGAGTGACGGCACAGAAGCGGAATTTGGAGAGGTCACGCCTGCTGAGTTACAGAAAAAATGCCTGGAGAAGACCCTGGAAGGAAACATTTACGCCATACTCACTGAGATACTCTCAGATCCGGTAAACCGGGAAAACATCCGGAGGGAGTATCCCGACCCTTCTATTCACCGCAGAAATACGGGCTATGCGATTGATCTACTGCTTGAAACAGAGCCGTTTGCCAGGGTCGAGGGTCGAGGGTCGAGGGTCGAGGACCGAAAAGATCCCATCACCTCATCACCACATCACCACATCACCACATCACCACGGCACCACGGCACCACAGCACCACTGAACCTGGCGAAACTGCTGGCCGGGTCGGAGGGGACACTTGCGTTGATTACGGAAATCAAGCTGAATCTGGTTCCCTTGCCGCCGAAGGAGAAGGCTCTGGTGTGCGTCCATTGCCACTCCGTTGAAGAGGCACTCCGGGCCAACCTCATCGCCCTGAAGTTTTTTCCGGGATCCGTGGAGTTAATGGATAAAACGATCCTTGACTGTACCCGTGAGAACATCACCCAGCGGAAGAACCGGTTTTTCCTGCAGGGAGATCCGGCAGCTATTCTGATTGTGGAATTCGCGCGTGAATCACGGGAAGAGATCCTCGGACTGGCGAAACAGATGGAGCAGGAGATGCGGGCTGCAGAATACGGATACGCGTTTCCGGTTATCTTTCCTCCCGAGATGAACAGGGTGTGGGCTTTACGTAAAGCCGGCCTGGGAGTTCTATCCAACTATCCAGGGGACAAGAAACCGGTGGCTATGACTGAAGACACAGCTGTAAACGCAAACGTACTCCCCGATTACATTGGAGACTTTGGTCAGCTGATGGATCGGTTTGGCCTTTCGTGTGTCTATGGGGCTCATGTCGGTTCCGGAGAGCTTCATCTCCGCCCGGTCCTTAACCTGAAAGATCCGGGAGATGTTGAGCTGTTCTATACCGTCGCCCTGGAGACTGCGAAACTTGTCAAGAAGTACCGGGGCTCTCTGAGCGGAGAACATGGCGATGGCCGTTTACGGGGTGAATTTATCCCCCTGATGGTCGGTGAAACGAATTACAGGTTACTGCAACAAGTCAAACAGAGCTGGGACCCGGCCAACATCTTCAATCCCGGGAAAATCGTGGATACCCCCCGGATGAATACCAGTTTACGGTACCAGCCTGGGCATGTGGAAAGGGAGATCGATACTGTTTTTAACTTTTCAGCCAGTCAGGGCATCCTGCGTGCCATTGAACAATGTAATGGGTCGGGCGATTGCCGGAACACCCATCTGACCGGTGTCGGGATGTGCCCCTCCTACATGGCTTTGAAGGAGGAATCTGCAACTACCCGTGCCCGGGCGAATCTTCTACGGGAATTCCTCACCACTTCAGATAAACAAAATCCGTTTGACCACCCAGAGATCTATGCCGTGATGGATCTCTGCCTGGCCTGCAAAGCCTGTAAATCGGAGTGTCCGTCGAATGTGGACATGACCCGTCTGAAGGCCGAATTCCTTCAACACTGGTACGACGCCCGGGGGATTCCGTTACGTACGCGGCTGATCGCCGACATCACCGCCATTCAACGTCTCGGTGCGATTCTTCCCATAGCCTATAATTTTCTCCAGAAAAACCGGGTGATCTCCGGACTGATCAAGGGCTTGCTGGATTTCTCACCGCACCGCTCACTCCCACTTCTGTACCGGACGACGCTCCGTTGCTGGCTGAAAAAACACCTGGCCGGATTAAACGGTTCCCTGAAAGAGCCGACCGGGACGCTGTACCTCTTTGTAGATGAGTTCACCAACTACAACGATGTGGAGGCAGGGATCCGGTTTGTCAGGTTACTGCATGCACTCGGATATAAGGTTCTGACCGTACCACATCCTGAAAGCGCCCGTACCCATTTTTCCAAAGGATTGTTACGAAAAGCCAGGAAGCTGGCAGAGCAGCATGTCAGCATCTTTTATCCTCTGGTTTCATCCGGCCGCCCGTTGGTAGGCCTGGAACCTTCTGCAATACTGGGATTCCGGGATGAATACCCCGATCTGGTCAGGAACGAGTTTCAGTCTGCTGCCCGTGAACTGTCGGAGCACACCCTCCTGTATGATGAATTTCTGGTACAGGAGATAGAGGCCGGCCGCATCTCTTCTGCGCAATTTACCTCCCGTCCGGCGACCGTCAAACTGCATGGACACTGTCACCAGAAAGCCCTGGGATCAGTTCAGCCATCCATTAAGATGCTTTCACTTCCCGAGAATTATACCGTGGAAGAGATACCGTCAGGATGCTGCGGCATGGCTGGAGCATTCGGCTATGAGAAAGAACACTATGAGGTGTCGATGAAAGTGGGGGAACTTGTCTTATTCCCTGAGATACGAAAGACCAGTGAAGAGGTGATCATTGCTGCACCCGGGACCAGCTGTCGCCACCAGATCATGGATGGAACCGGAAGGAAGGCATATCATCCGGCGGAGGTGTTATGGGAGGCCTTGGACGAAGGACGTAAGACGTGAAATTGCCACATTTTACTTACACATTTATCGTGATGCCATCCTCAGCCAGAAAGGTCTCGGGAAATAGTTCCCTGGATTCATGCAGCAATGGCGTCAGGTCATCGTACCGGGCAGAGAAATGTCCAATGAGTAATTTTTTTACTCGACTTTTTTTTGCAATCATGGCAGCTTCCCTGGCGGTTGAGTGCATCTTTTCCGCTGCAGCAGCAGCCATATCCTGCATGAAGGTAGCTTCGTGATACAACAGGTCGACTCCGGAGATCCAGGGGATGATCTGTTCATCGTAAGCAGTATCCGTGCAATAGGCATACGCACGCAGGGCCGGGTTCTTTCTTACCTTGATCTTCTCCCTGAAAAGGAAGCCGAAGGTCGGGACACTATGGAGCAACGGAAATGAATGGACCATTACCCGTTCGTCTTCGAAGAGTGGTTGCAGAGCAGCCGAAACCAGCGGATGAAAGATCACCGGATAGATCAATGTGGTGCTGGAGACATTCAGTTGCATCTGAATGATCTCCTCCAGGCCTGCAGGAGCATAGATGTGGAGTTCATCTTTTCGCCCCAGCAGGTGCAGGGTTGTCAAAAAACCGATCAATCCGTAGTAGTGATCCCCATGCAGGTGGCTGATCATGATGTGGCGGATCCGTTGAAAGTGGATCCGGTAACGACGCAGCTGCAGCTGCGTCCCCTCGGCACAATCCAGTAAAAAAATGCGCTCATTCACATTGAGTAAATGAGCGCTTGGATTTCGTTTCAGGGTAGGAATGGCAGAATTGCTACCCAGTATGGTAACCGAGAAAACCATCAGTCGGCAGATTTCTCACCCGTCGCTTCTTCTGAGCTATCCTCTTTTTTAGGTTTCGCTTCTTTGGCCTTTGCTTCCTGCCTGGTCATCTGCGATTTCAAGGCAGCCAGCTCTTCGATATCTCCCAGGGTTGTTTTTTCCAGGTTGTCTTTGAGCTTTTTCACCGCCTTTTTGGTCGACTTGATTTTGCCTTTATCACCCTGATCCTTACCCCGGTCTCCGGGAACCCCATCCTGGTATGTCTTGGTATGTGAAAGGATGATCTTCTTGCCATCCTTTGAGAATTCAATCACCTTGAAATCCAGGCTCTCTTCATCTTTCACCGGGGTGCCATCTTCCTTATTCAGGTGACGCATCGGTGCAAATCCCTCGACTCCGTATGGCAGGGCTACAATGGCTCCTTTGTCGGAAAGGCTTACAATGGTACCATTGTGCACCGATCCGATGGTGAAGACCGATTCGAAGACATCCCAGGGATTTTCCTCGAGTTGTTTGTGTCCCAGACTCAACCGGCGATTTTCCACATCCACGTCGAGAACCACTACATCGATGTTCTCACCGATCTTGGTGAACTCGGCCGGATGTTTAACCTTCTTTGACCAGGAGAGGTCGGAGATATGGATCAATCCGTCGACCCCTTCCTCCATCTCGACAAAGATGCCGAAGTTAGTAAAGTTCCTGACGATGGCTGTATGTTTCGACCTCACCGGATATTTCTCCTTGATGTTAGCCCATGGATCGGGGATCAGTTGTTTGATTCCCATCGACATTTTCCGGTCTTCGCGATCAAGGGTCAGAATCACTGCCTCCACCTCCTGGCCAACTTTCAGGAAATCGTGAGCTGTACGAAGGTGCTGGGACCACGACATCTCCGACACGTGAATCAGTCCTTCCACACCCGTGGCAATCTCGACAAACGCTCCGTAATCGGCAATCACAACCACTTTCCCTTTCACCTTATCTCCCACCTTCAACTCGGTGTTGAGTGAATCCCACGGGTGCGGGGTCAGTTGTTTCAGACCCAAAGCAATACGTTTTTTATTATCATCGAAATCGAGGATCACTACCTTGATCTTCTGATCCAGCTGAACGATCTCTTCCGGATGGTTGATGCGACCCCAGCTCAGGTCAGTGATATGGATGAGTCCGTCAACGCCACCCAGGTCGATGAAAACACCGTAAGAGGTGATGTTCTTCACGGTACCCTCCAGTATCTGCCCTTTTTCCAGTCTCTTAATAATCTCCGCACGCTGGGCTTCAAGTTCATCCTCGATCAGCGCCTTGTGCGAAACCACTACGTTTTTATATTCGTGATTGATTTTAACCACTTTGAATTCCATCACCTTGTCCACAAAGACATCATAATCACGGATCGGTTTCACATCGATCTGTGATCCGGGCAGGAATGCTTCAATACCGAAAATATCGACGATCAGACCGCCTTTCGTACGTGATTTCACGTATCCCTTGATAATCTCCTGCTTGTCATAAGCATCATTAATACGCTCCCACGATTTCAGGATACGGGCTTTTTTATGCGAAAGGATCAGCTGTCCGGTAGGGTCCTCCTGATTTTCGACATAGACTTCGACTAGATCACCCGCATTCAGGTCGGGGTTATAGCGGAATTCCGACAACTGGATCACCCCATCGGATTTGAATCCGATGTTGACAACCACCTCCCGGTTGGTCATCGACACGACTGTTCCTTCAATAACATCATGGTCAGAAATGGCGCGTAAGGTCCGGTCGTATTCCTCTTCCAGTCTCCTGCGTTCGGTCTCCGTATAGAGTTCATGTTTTTTTCCAATGGCATCCCAGTCAAACTCGGCAGCAGGCGCCTCTTTCACTGCAGGCGTCTTGGTAACCGGTTTGTCTATCACGAGTTCTTCTGCAACAGGCTCTTCAACAGGCGGTTCTTCTGGAGCCGGTTCGTCCGTCACAGTCTCTTCAGGTTCAACCGCTGGAGTTTCAGTAACTTCATCATTGGTTTCCTTAGGTTCAGGTTCATTGGTTCCGGCTTCAACCGGATCAGGTTCCACTTGGTTCCCTGCGGTTTCTTCCACATCGCCGGGCAATTTTGTTTCGTCAGTGGTCATTCACATTTCATTGTGGTGACACAGATGGTGTCATCCGGGTTAATACTCATTTGATTATCAGGGGATTTATATAAAGAACGAACCGCAATTCGCCCCCATCAAATTGGGGTGCAAAAGTACAATTGTTAATCCACAATTCAAAATAAATGGCTATAATGTGTACTTTTGCACAAAATTTCAAAGATGCCTCTCAGATGCGGGATCATAGGTATTGCCGGAAGCGGTAAAACCACGCTGTTTAACTCCCTGTCCAGTCATCGTGCCACCCCAGGTTCGTTCATGAAAGCCAATATGGGAACCATGGTGGTTCCGGATCACCGACTCAGCGGGATCGATCAATTCGTCCGGGCTGCGAAAGTCATCCCGACTACTGTTGAGATGGTGGATATTCCAGGGCTGGCAAAGGGGGGAACCGGGCTGGGAAGCCAGTTTCTGTCGGAAATCCGCAACGTGGATGCGCTGATCCATGTGTTACGCTGCTTTGATGATCCGTTGAATCCTCACATAGAGGGCTCAGTCGACCCGGTCAGGGACCGTGAAACGGTAGACCTCGAGTTACAAATCCGTGATCTTGAATCGGTGGAGAAAAAGATCCTTCGCCTGGAAAAGATTGCCAAATCAGGAGATAAGGAGGCCAGGCGAGGGATTGATGTACTGCTCAGGCTGAAGTCGCATCTGGAGTCGTTTCAATCGGCCCGGACTGCAGCAGTGAACCCGGAAGACCGGAAGTTCATGGACGACCTCTTCCTGCTTTCCGATAAACCTGTTATGTATGTTTGCAATGTGGATGATGATGCGGCCGTGTCAGGCAATGGCTATTCCATCAGGTTCCTGGAATCTCTGAACGGAGAGGCAGTGGAAGTGCTGATCCTCGCAGCCAGACTGGAAGCTGAAATTGCCGAACTGGACGAGGAGGAGGACCGGCAGGCTTTTCTCGATGACGCCGGGCTGCATGAACCGGGGATTAACCGCCTGGTGCGGAGCGCTTTCCACCTGCTCGACCTTCAGACCTTCTTTACGGCCTGCCCTAAAGAGGTACGGGCCTGGACCATTACCCGTGGGATGACCGCTCCCGAAGCAGCCGGCGTGATCCACAGCGATATGGAACGAGGTTTTATACGGGCTGAAGTCATCAAATCCGAGGATTTTATCCGGCTGGGATCTGAACATGCCTGCCGTGATGCCGGAAAATTAATGGTAGAAGGAAAAAATTACATCGTCCGGGACGGCGATATGTTGCATATACGGTTTAACGTTTAAACGAACCGCGCGTAATTTTTTAATTTTACCAGAAAATCGGGTTTTTTACGGACCGATACCTCTACCTCGGTGTTGTCTTCCATGATTACCGACCCTCCTTTTCCTTTCACGTACCGTTTAATGTACATCAGGTTGATCAGGTGTTTGGCATGAATGCGTGAAAAGGGAAGATCGTCGAGAATCTTTTCATAATTGTTCAATGGACGTGAGGCCATCAGACGTTGCCCGTCGGTCAGGAAAAAATAGGTATAGACATCATCGGCCTCCAGCCGCATGATATCACTGAGGCGCACAACGTTGAGCCCATCGGAAGAGGGAATGATGATCTTTTCGTTTTTACTCTTCAGACTCTCCTTCAGGACTGTGATCTTGTCGTCGAGATACTCATCCTTCTTGACCTCTTTGAACCGGCCAATAGCATCTTTCAGGCCTTCCAGGGTAACCGGTTTAACGAGAAAATGCAGGGCTGAAAATTCAAAGGCTTTTACGGCATACTGATCATATGCCGTACAGAAGATCACCTCAAAGTGTTTATCCGGAGTCCGTTCAATCACATCAAAGCCCTCCCCGTCCGGCAACGAAATATCCAGGAAGACCAGATCCGGATCGGTCAGGTTGATCGCATCGACGGCCTTTGCTACATCTTCTCCCTTTCCAACGATCTCAATGGCCGGGAAATAATTCTTCAGCAACGACTCCAGTGTGAGCATGTTCGACCGATCATCATCGACCAGAACGGTTCTTATTTTTTCTTCCATAGGAGTGCCAATAATTGTACTTTTGCGCCAGCGCCCCGTGACATTCGAAGGCTAAAATACTAAAAAATAACAGGAGTGTCGGAACCTGTTGAAAAGATTTTACAAAAAGTTGACCTGGGCAAAGAGGATCTCATTACCCTGATTCGGCTCGGGCTCGACGAATCCCGGTTGCTGTTTGAGACCGCATGGAAAGCAAAGCAGGCCTCAGTAGGGAATACTGTATATTTCCGAGGTTTAATCGAGTATTCCAACCGTTGTACCAAGAATTGTTATTATTGCGGAATCCGTAGGCATAATACCCGGTACAAGAGGTATCGGCTCACCGACCTGGAGGTTATTGAAGCAGCGAATTACGCCTACCGTAACCAGTTTGGGTCAATCGTTATCCAGTCGGGCGAGAACAGCGACCGTCAGTTTATTGAAACGATCGAACACCTGCTTTGGGAGATCAACCGGCTGACCAACCATGCATTGCATATCACCCTTTCGCTGGGGGAGCAAAACGAAAAGACTTACCGTCGCTGGTTTGAAGCCGGAGCTCATCGGTATCTTCTTCGTATCGAAACATCCAATCCACAACTCTACCGGAAACTGCATCCATCAGACTATCGCCACGTCTACGAGAGGCGCCTGGAAGCGTTGCAGACACTTCGAAGCATAGGGTACCAGACCGGGACCGGTGTAATGATCGGCCTTCCTTTCCAGACAACAGAGGATCTGGCCAACGACCTGCTCTTTTTTCACACTGTTGATATCGACATGGTGGGAATGGGTCCCTATATCGAACATGCTGAAACTCCGCTTTATCATTACAGGGATCAGTTCCTCCCCCTTCGGGAACGACTGGAACTTTCCCTGAAGATGGTAGCGATCTTACGGATCCTGATGCCCGATATCAATATCGCTGCCACCACTGCTATGCAGACCATCGATCCACATGGCCGGGAACGGGCTCTTTTGGCCGGTGCAAATGTGATGATGCCGAATCTCACACCGGCCCGGTATAAGCAGAGTTACCTGTTATACAACGACAAACCTGGCATCGAGGACGATGCAGAAGAATCAAAAGAAGCAATGGAAGAAAATATCCGGCTGACCGGACATGTGATCGGGTTTGGGGAATATGGGGATAGTGCACATTTTTTACGAAGGACGAAGGAGGAAGGACGAAGGACGAGGGACGAAGGACGAGGGAGGTGAGACGTATTTCGTATTTCGTATTTCGTATTTCGCATTACCGTCTGTTTTTGTGACATCATGACCAGAAAGAAAAAAGAGTTACCGGTTCTTGAACACATCACGATCATTGATGCGGGTGCTGAAGGGAATGCGGTGGCCCGGGTCGGTGATCGGGTGGTCTTTGTCCCTTTTGCCGTTCCCGGCGATGTGGTCGACATCCAGGTGATCCGGATGCGAAGAAACTATTACGAAGGCAAGGTCGTTCAGGTGCACACCCGCTCGGAAAGGCGGACCGAACCGGTCTGTTCCCATTTCGGCACCTGTGGCGGATGCCGCTGGCAGAATATGCGGTACGAGGACCAACTCTTCTTCAAACAAAAACAGGTGGAAGATAACCTGAACCGAATAGGGAAGTTCTATGGTTTCGACCTGTTGCCAATCCTCCCCTCAGCAACCACCACCCATTACAGGAACAAACTGGAATATACCTTCTCCAACAGGAGATGGCTGACCAGAGAGGAGATTGGAATAAGGAATGAGGATGGAGGAATGAGGAATGAGGAGAAGGGAACGGGGAATGCACTGGGATTCCATATTCCGGGAATGTTTGATAAAGTGCTGGACATCCACACATGTCATCTCCAGCAAGAACCTTCCAATTCCATCAGGCTCGCCATAAAAGAATATGCCAGAGAGAAGGGGTTTACATTTTACGACATGAGGAACTGGACCGGGTTTTTGCGGAACGTGATCATCCGGACCTCCTCCACAGGAGAGGTGATGGTGATCGTGGTCGTACGGGAGGAGATCCAGGAAGAAGTGCATGCGCTCCTGGATCATCTGGCCAGGTTATTTCCAGCCATTACTTCCCTTTATTTCGTTGTCAATCAAAAGCGTAACGACTCACTGCTCGACCAGAAATTTAATCTGTACAAAGGAGAACCCTTCATCACAGAACGGATGCAGGCATTTCAGGAAGAGGACCCGGATCTCATCTTTCGGATCGGACCCAACTCCTTTTTCCAGACCAACTCCGGTCAGGCTGAAAAACTCTACCGAACAGTTACCGGGTTCGCCGGTCTCAGGGGAGATGAAGTGGTGTATGATCTCTACACGGGGATCGGAACGATAGCAATTTACCTGTCCAGGTATGTAAAACAGGTTATCGGCGTTGAATCCGTCGGGCCGGCAGTCAGCGATGCGGATCAAAACGCTGTTCTAAATGGAATCCAGAACGCCCGGTTCATCACCGGGGAGGTCGAGAGCGTCCTCGATCCAGCCTTCATAGACGCCCATGGGAAACCCGATCTGATTATCGCTGATCCGCCCCGGTCAGGCATGCAAGAAAAGGGAATCCGGGCGATCCTTTCAGCGGCCCCGCAAACCCTCGTGTACATCAGCTGTAATCCGGCTACCCAGGCCCGGGATCTGGCACTGCTGAAGGAACACTACCAGTTAATCAAATGCCAGCCAGTAGATATGTTCCCGCATACACAGCATGTGGAGAATGTCGCCCTGTTAAAACGAAGGACGAGGGACGAAGGACGTATTTCGTATTTCCTAATTTCCCAATTTCATCCCCTACAGTGACCCCAACAGCCTGACAATCTCCTCCACCGGGTAATCCGGCCCGTCGAAGATGTAGTCGGCCTGCAGGTAATAGGGCTCCCGCTCTGCCAGCTGGTTCCTGACGTAGGCTGCCACCTCTGAAGGAGTGAGATCCTTTAGAAGCGGGCGTTTTTTTCGTATCCCTCTGATCCGCTTGATCAGATCAGGAAGTTGCATTCGCAGGTAAATGGAGGTTCCGGATTTCAGTACAAAGGCCATGTTATTTGAGAAACAGGGAGCCCCACCGCCTGTGGAAATGATCCCCTGGCCCAGACCGGCAGTTTGTAATAACAATTCCCGCTCCAGCTGGCGGAACAAGTGTTCACCGTACTTTGCAAAAAAATCAGTGATCGATACACGGAACCGTTCCTCAAACAGCTCATCGAGATCAATAAACTCCATTCCGGTCAGCGAAGCCAGCTCCTTGCCGAGCCAACTTTTCCCGGAAGTCATATAGCCGATCAGATAGATACGCCTGCTCTTCATTCCTGAAGCAAATATCGGGAAAGTTCAGATTCTCCAAAAATTATTACCTTTGTGCCCCTAATCTTCAGACTCATGAGCTACCGGCTGCTGACTTTGTTAGGAATGCTGCTCATCCTGCTGAGTTCCTGCCATCCAGGAAACCAGAATAAAGATCAACAACTTGGTACTGATGTTGTTACAAATCCAAATTCGGCCAGCGGCAGAGAACATATGGATGCACTTCCAGCGATCGCTTTCGAGGAGACCGAACACGACTTCGGGCGAATTATAGAAGGAGAAAGCGTTTCATTCGGGTTCCGCTTTACCAACACCGGGAAAAAAGATCTGATTATTGCCGACGTCACATCCAGCTGTGGATGTACCGTTCCATCCTACCCCAAAACAGCGATCCGCCCGGGAGAATCGGGTGTGATCAAAGTGGCCTTCAACAGCCGGGGGAGGAAAGGCTTTCAGACCAAAACCATAGTGGTAGTCACCAATACGCAACCAAACGTTACCCAGCTGAAGATTAAATCACAGGTTATCGCTCCGGGAGCGGAATAGGGACGAAGGACGAGGGACGAGGGAAGAAGGAAGAGGTAAGAAGAAAGGTGTTAATAATCAATATAATTCGTAATTCGTAAATCTTTAATTTGTAATTTTTATAAGTATGACCAATCTATTAACGATTCTCTTAATGTCTCCCCAAAAGCAGGGAGGTGAAGGAAGCAGCTGGATGTCATTTCTTCCGCTGATCCTGATCATAGTGGTGTTTTACTTCTTTTTCATCCGACCGCAGATGAAAAAATCGAAGGATCAGAAGAAGTTCAGGCAGTCTCTGCAGAAAGGACAAAAAGTGGTGACTATTGGTGGTATTCACGGTAGAATAGTGGAACTGCAAGAAACCACTGTGACCCTGGAAGTGGAAAATGGTATTCGTTTCCGTATAGAGAAATCTGCCGTAGCCTCCAGTACTGCCGATACCATTGAAAGCAAATAAGACCGGCGGGTAATTTCCGGTACTGTGAAACCCGAATTCATAGAGCTGATTGGCCAGTTGCGGAGACATCGCGGCCAGAAATTCAGAAACCAGCTGTATATTTTTTTGATGTGCCTCCTGGTCTCCCTCTTTTTATGGGTCCTGGTAAAACTTTCACGTGAATATTACTATACCATTGATTACCGCATCAATTTCACCCATATTCCTCCTGCCTTCATGCTCGTCAGTGCATCGGACAGTATTCTGATAGTAAACCTGCGGGTGCAGGGAACTGATTTTTTTACAGATAAATTTTTACGCAGGAAGACCCGTACATACGACCTGGATCTCTCCGCTATCAAAGTGAAACAAAAAGGATCGGAGTACAACGGTTTCCTGCTGACTGATCCCATCGGGTATGAGATCTCAAGTCAGTCGCGGTTCCAGAACTCCCTCCTATCCACCACCCCCGACACCCTTTATTTTCAATTTGAACGGCAAAAGAAATAGATGTTGAAGGTCGGACTTACCGGAAATATGGGAAGTGGCAAAAGCACCGTTGCCTCAATCTTTCATTGTTTTGGTGTACCTGTCTTCCATGCCGATGACGCGGCAAAAGCAATGTACCTGAGGAAGGAAGTACTCCGACAGGTCGTAGCCCTGGCAGGAAAAGAAATTCTTGGTCCCGGCGGCCACCTTGATCGTCGGGTGCTGGCAGGTCTGGCATTCGCTGATCCGGAAATGCTGACCGCATTGAACAGACTGATCCACCCGTTGGTGCGAGAGGATTTCGCAAACTGGCTGAAGAGTCACACACAATTCCCTTATGTGATCCATGAAGCCGCCATCCTCTTCGAAAGCGGTTTCGCCAATGAATTCGACCGGGTGATCCATGTCTCCTGCCCGGAAGATGAAGCCATCCGGCGGATCGAAAAACGGGATATGCTTTCCCGTAACGAGATCCGGCAACGCATGCGGTTTCAGCTTTCCGATGAGGTAAAACGTACCCGTTCCGATTTCATCATCCTGAACGACGGCCTGACTATGGTGATACCCCAGGTTCTTCAGCTTCATCAAACATTACAAGGCTGATTTTCGTTACCTTTGTCGTTTAGCCTATGGAGCTGATCAAAATATCGGCCGTTTCCTACCTCAACACCTTCCCTTTTGTGTTTGGGATCAAGACAAGTGGGGAACTGGACGACATCGACCTGCAACTGGATATCCCTTCCATATGTGCAGAAAAGCTCAAAAATAATCTGGTCGACCTGGCCCTTGTCCCCGTTGGGGCCATCCCCGGATTAAAGGATCCGATACCGATATCCGATTATTGCATCGGTGCTGAGCGGGAGGTAAAGACCGTGGTATTGCTGAGCCAGAAACCGCTGGAGGAGATTTCCGAAATTGCTTTGGATTTCGATTCCAACACCAGCGTCCAACTGGTCAAAGTCCTGGCGAAAAAATTCTGGAAGATCGCCCCTTCCTGGCGGAACCTGGGACCCGGAGAAGCGGAAAAAGGATCCAGCCTGGAAAGCGTAGTAGCTATCGGGGATAAAACCTTCCGCATGATCCGTGAATTCCCTTATGTCTATGACCTGGCCGGTGAATGGATCCGGTATACTTCGCTTCCCTTCGTATTCGCCGTATGGCTTGCCAACAAACCCCTTCCGGAAGGGTTTATCCGGAAATTCAACCTGGCACTGGAATATGGTATCAACCGGAAGCAGGAGATCCCGCACTTTTTCCCCGATAAAATACCCGCCGGTTTTGATGCCATCCACTACCTGGAACACAATATCTCTTACCCGTTTGATGCACGTAAAAAGCAGGGGATGGCCTTTTTTTTGAAACTTATCGCGGAACGATAGTGCAGATTCAAGACTCAAAACTCAAAACTCAAGACTCAAGACTCAAGACTCAATTTTAGCCCTTAGTGTTTTTTGTGCAGATCCTAACATTCGACATAATTCTTCTGCTTCCGTGATTAGTGTTTCAGCCTGCTCTGAAGAAAGGGAACCTGTTGCTCTTAAAAGTTTTAACCAGTAGCGTGTCTCTCTTGCTTCCTTGTATGCTATTGATATCCGGTGAGAGAATTCTTTTAATGAATGACCACCATGACCTTCTTCCACATTTGCTCCAATTGATGTTCCCGATCGTAAAAGTTGATCTGCCACACTAAATTGTCTGTTTACAACCAATTGTCTGCTTAGATGATAGATCTTCACAGCAAAATCAAATGATTTTTTCTGGATAATGCTTTCTTTCTTCATGATATTTGTTTTCCCCTTTATCCGAAAAAACACTAAAAGGTTATACGCCCACTAGCAAAAATATTTTAGCCTTTAGTCTTGAGTCTTGAATCTTGAGTCTTATCTTTTCACCGGGTACCCCCGCTTCTTCGCCATATTTTCAAGGCGTTTCTGAAATCCAGATTTTTTAGCGGTTTTCTTCTTGTTGGCTTCGATCTGCGCGTGGAGTTTTTTCTCATCGATCGTACGGCGGATCAATAAGATCTGGGCAAACGTGAGGAGATTAGCAAGCAGGTAGTAGTAACTGAGTCCCGAGGAGTAGTCGTTAAACCAGAAGAGGAACATAACCGGCATCAGGTACATCATGACCTTCATTCCGGGCATCTGCTGCTGTGTGCCGGTCATCATCTGCTCATTGACTTTCGTATAGAGGATACTGGAAAGGGTCATCAGCAGGGCAAAGAGGCTGATATGGTTACCATAAAAAGGGATGGAGAATCCGCCCGGAAAAGTCCAGATGGAATCGTACGAGGAGAGATCTGTCGCCCAGAGGAATGGTTGTTGCCGTAACTCGATCGACGAAGGGAAAAACCGGAACATGGCAATCAGGATCGGGAACTGGAGCAGCATAGGCACACATCCCGCAAGGGGATTTACACCTGCTCGCTTGTAAAGGTCCATGGTCGCCTGCTGTTTTTTCATGGCATCCTCTTTCTTCGGAAATTTTTTGCTGATTTCATCGATGTCAGGTTTCAACACCCGCATCTTGGCGGAGGACTTATAGGTTTTGTAAGCAATCGGGAAGAGGACGATCTTGAGCATGATGGTGAGGATCAGGATGATGATCCCATAATTCCATCCCAGGCTCCCGAAAAAGGTGAAGACCGGAATAACCGCATACTGGTTTATCCATGCCATCAGGAAAAACGACCACCCGAGTGGGATCTGCTTTTCCATGTCCAGTCTGTATTTCCGAAGTGTGTAATACTTGTTGGGCCCGATGTAGAGGCGCATGGGGATGGAGGTTGTTTCGCGGGAAGAAAAGGGGATGCCGATTTCGGCAACCATTGTCTTCAGGTAATTGCCTTCGAAAGGTAGTGTCTGGATCTGGATCCGGGGTTCGGCAAAATAGGTGTCAGCAATTAACGTCGTCAGAAAGAACTGCTGCTTAAAGGATACCCACCGGATCTTTTCGTTCTTGAGGAATTTTTCTTCATCCTTGGTCTCGCTCAGGTAATCCACCTTGTCTTCAAGGTATTTATAATAGACGGTGGTGTTCATCCGTTCCATCTTCAGGCTCTTCTCCTGGCGGGTCAGGTTCTCTTTCCAGTTCAGCACCAGGTAATTTGTGGAAGGGTCTATCACCTCCTCCATTCCCTGAAAATTAAGCTGGTAGCCGATCATATATTTATCGCCGTAAAAGGTAAAAAGGCATTCGATGTATCTGCTCCGATCGAGATCCGTTTCCCCTCCGTCCGGATAGAGCCGCATAGCAAAGTGGATGGAATCCTGTCCGGTCACGCAGATGGAATCTTTACGCTGACCGGTGTTCCCTGTCGGGGCTGGTTGGAAATAAAGGCGCTCGGTATTGATCAGCCGGTTCCCGGAGAAAAAGGAGAAGCCAAAGTGAAGGGAGTCAGTATTTAACAGGATGGTAGGATTCTTTTCCCAGGTCTTGTATTTTTTCAATTCCACCTGCTCAATCCTTCCCCCTTTGGCATTTATCCGGAGTTTCAGGAGATCTGTTTCAACGGTATAGAATTTTTCCTCTCCGAAAGCGGCATTGGAAAACCGGCCCAGCTGGTCTTTCATCTCCATGCGTAGCACTTCCGTGCTGTCTATCACCTCCCCTTTCTCAGCCTGCTCTTCGACCCGCTGAAGGTTCTCCAGCGCCTGCCGGCGGGCATTGGTGCGAATAGCGGAATCACGGCGTTCTTTCATCACCAGTGCCAGTGAGTCGGACCGCTGCTGTTGTTTTGCGACCTCCTCCTTGGAGGGCATCATAAAATAAGAGTAGGCAATAAAAATTCCAAAAATCAGGACAAGCCCGATGATCGTGTTTCTGTTCATGTTCCTAATTTAGTTTGTCTCTGAGGCATGACGGATGGCCGCTTTGATGAAGCTGACAAAGAGGGGGTGCGGATGGGCAACCGTGCTTCTGAATTCCGGATGGAACTGCACGCCAATAAACCACGGATGATTTTTTAACTCAATGATTTCAACGAGGTTATCTTTTTTATTAAGTCCTACCGAAAGCATGCCTGCTTTGGTATACGCGTCTACATACTCATTATTAAATTCATACCGGTGCCGGTGCCGTTCAGCAATATGATCGGTTCCGAACACGTCGTAGACCCGAGAGCCTTTCTGCAACTGGCAGGGATAGGCCCCTAACCGCATCGTACCACCAAGACCGGAGATCTTCTTCTGCATCTCCATCATGTCAATGACCGGGAAGGGAGTGGCCCGGTTGAACTCCGTAGAGTGTGCCCCCTTTAACCCGAGCACATTCCGACCAAACTCGATAACGGCACACTGCATCCCCAGGCAGATCCCAAGGAAGGGAATTTTCTTCTCCCGGGCATACCGGATAGCCAGGATCTTTCCTTCGATGCCACGTTCCCCGAAACCCGGAGCAACCAGGATTCCGTCTAGCCCTTTGAGCTTCTCCTCCAGATTGGACTCGTCCAGGTATTCGGAATGGATCGCCCGCACCTCTACCCTGCATTCATTTGCCGCGCCCGCATGGATAAACGACTCATTGATACTTTTATACGCATCTTTCAGTTCGACATATTTCCCTATAAGTCCGACATGTACCACGCTTCCTGGATTTTTGATTGTGTACAGGAATTTCTTCCACGCTTCCAGATCCGGTTCTCCTTCAACCGGAACTTCAGCCTTTTTCAGGATCTCCAGGTCGAGGTTCTCCTGCTTCATCAGGATGGGAACTTCATAAATCGATTCCGCATCTATGCATTCGATGACCGATGATGGATTCACATTGCAAAAGAGTGCGATCTTATTCCGCAATCCCTCATTGAGGTTCCTCTCGGTACGGCACACGATGATATCGGGTTGGACCCCCTGCTCCTGCAGCATCTTCACGGAGTGCTGAGTGGGCTTGGTCTTCAGCTCTCCGGCGGCAGCCAGGAAAGGGACCAGTGTCAGGTGCACCACTACGCTGTTCCTGCCCATCTCCCAGCGAAGCTGACGAACCGCTTCAATGAATGGCAACGATTCAATGTCGCCTACTGTCCCTCCGATCTCAGTGATCAGGAAGTCAAAGTTCCCCCGGTTAGCCAGCAATTTAATACGGTACTTGATTTCATCGGTGATATGGGGGATCACCTGTACGGTTTCGCCGAGGAATTCTCCTTTTCGCTCTTTGTTGATCACTGACTGATACACCACACCGGTGGTGATGTTGTTCGCCTGCGAAGTGGGTACACTGGTAAACCGTTCATAGTGTCCCAGATCCAGGTCGGTCTCCGCTCCGTCATCGGTCACATAACACTCACCATGCTCGTAGGGGTTCAGTGTGCCGGGATCGATATTGATATAAGGGTCCAGCTTTTGTATTGCTACGGTAAAACCCCGTGCAACCAACAGCTTAGCTATGGATGCTGAAATGATCCCTTTCCCCAATGAGGATGTAACACCTCCGGTGACAAAGATAAACTTGGTTTTCGGCATGGATAAAAAGCAGATTTGGCGGTTCGTGCAAAGTTAATCCTTTTTCGGAAAGTCGGCCTATAGCCAAAGGGTTTTATTCACCCTGAACGGGTACTATAGTCAACCTGAAGCTGTGATCCGGCGCTTGATTGCCAGGATCTCGGAGGCGATCTCCTCGATGGGCTTAGAAGTCACGGCCACCACTGGCCAGTCGTGTTCGGCAAAGATGCTGTTGGCATAGTTCAGCTCTTTTTTCACATAGTCGATAGAAGCGTAATCGCCTCCGCTTCCACCAAGGTATTGCTGGCGCACCGACCGGAGGGAAGAGAGGTCTGCGGCCTCCGTGGTCAGTCCGAATACACGGCCAATGGGTAATTTGGAGAGGATCTCCGGAGGTTCCACCCCCAGGATCACCGGATAGTTGGCCACAAACCACCCTTTAAAGGCCATATAAATGGAAAGCGGAGTCTTGAATGTACGGGAAACGCCTACCAGCACGATCTCCGCTTTATCATATTCGTAATAGCGCTGGCCATCGTCGTGGTTGAACGCAAACTGGACGGAATCGATCCGTTTGAAATACTCCCTGTTCAGCTGGAAAAAAAGGCCGGGCTCCTGAGTTGGGGTATTGGCGAAATAGAGCGAAAGACGTCCCAGCAGTGGTCCCATCAGGTCGATGGCATCGATGTTATGGATCCGTGTAATCCGTACCAGGCTGTCGCGCAATGCCTGGGACACGAGGGTGTGGACCACCAGTCCGCCGGCTGTTTTCACCTCCGATATCAATTGTTCCATCTGGGATTCGGAACGTACTTCGGGTTTGACGACTATATCGACGGTTGCTTTAGGGAACTGGGTCAGTGCGGCCATGAGTGTCTGTTCCGCTGTTCTCCCGGTCCCATCTGAAATGATAAAGATAGTCTTCATATAAATACTTTGCGAAGCTACTCTTTTTCAGGTCGATTTTTCAAAAAAAGGTCGTTTTTTTTCCATCGGAAAGATAAATCTGTAACTTTGCCACAACATTTGCATCTTCATATAAAAAGCAATAAAATCAGTATAATGGGAAAGATTAAAGTTGGAATAAACGGCTTCGGCCGGATTGGCCGGCTCACCTTCCGGGCCCTCCTGTCCAGATCAAATGTAGAAGTGGTTGCGCTGAACGACATTACCGATACCAGCACACTGGCGCACCTGTTGAAGTATGACTCAGTTCATGGGAAATTTCCCGGTACTGTGGCTGTGGAAGGGGATTTTCTGGTCGTAAACGGTAAAAAACTCAAGGTGATGGCCGAACGTGATCCTGCCAATCTCCCCTGGAGAGCCCTTGGTGTGGAGGTAGTGATCGAATCGACCGGTATTTTCCGGAACCGCGAGAAGTTAAGCAAGCACCTTACAGCAGGTGCGAAAAAGGTGCTGCTTTCGGTCCCGGCTGATAACCCGGAGGATGTAGACCTCACCGTAGTACTGGGAGTTAACGATAACCTAATTACCCCCAACATGCAACTTATCTCCAACGCCTCCTGTACTACCAATTGCCTGGCCCCGGTGGCCAAAGTGCTGCACGACAGTTTCGGCATAAAAAACGGGTTGATGAACACGATCCACTCCTACACCAACGACCAGATCATTCTGGACGCACCACACAAGGACCTTCGCCGGGCGCGGGCTGCAGCCATGTCAATGATCCCTACCAAGACCGGTGCAGCCAAGGCGATCGGACTGGTAATCCCGGAACTGGATGGGAAACTCGATGGATTTGCCATCCGTGTACCCACTCCGGACGCCTCCATGGTAGACCTGACCTGCGAACTCTTGAAAAGTGTTTCTAAAGACGACGTAAACGCAGCAATGAAAACCGCTGCAGCAGGTCCTATGAAGGGTATCCTCGAGTACCTGACAGATCCCCTGGTGAGTGTCGACATCATCGGCAATCCACACTCCTCCATCTACGATTCACTGATGACTAAGGTGATCGGTGGAAATTTTATCAAGATCATTTCCTGGTACGACAATGAATACGGTTATTCCTGCCGGATGGCCGACCTGGTGGAGAAAGTATGAATACCGGTTACAACATCACCTTGGGCGACAGCTATATCATGGCTGTAAAGGATTCCGTTGTCCAGGCAAAAAAAATGAAACACTTTCTGGATGACTATAACCTGAATTCCAAAATATTCTATACGGCTGTGGAAGCATATGAAACAGCCATCAAAGATCCTCCTGTCCTGATTATCAGCGATATTGTCATGCCCGGAATGGATGGGTATGAGTTCTGCAAAAAGCTGAAGGGAAACCCGGATCTGCGGGAGGTACCCATCATCCTGCTGACCTCCCTGCGGGATCCCCTCGATATCATCAGAGGATTACAGGCCGGGGCCGATAATTTCATTACTAAACCATATGAGGAAAAGTATCTCCTGTCCCGGATCAACTACCTCCTGGCAAACCGGGAGATCAGGCGGGCGGGAGGTGGCGAAATGGTCCTGGAAATCGTCTTCCGTGGAAATAAATATGCCATCAATTCAGATAAGAAACAGATTCTAGACCTCCTTCTTTCGGTTTATGAAGCGGCAGTTCAGCGCAACGACGAACTGATCCTGGCCCAGGAACAGTTGCAGACCATGAATGAAAACCTGGTCTCAGCCAACCGGGAACTGGAGGCGTTTTCCTATACGGTCTCGCACGACCTTCGTTCGTCACTTCACACTATTTTCGGATACACCCAGCTCATGCTGGAGGATTATATTGACCAGATTGAACCGGAGGCTATCGGGTACCTGAACACGATCCTAACGGCTTCCAAAAACATGTCGCAATTGATCGACGGCCTGCTGAAGTTTTCCCGTTCAGGCAGAGCCAAAGTCGAAAAAGAACTGATCAATCTCAGTGAGATCGCCCACCAGGTGATACAACTCAACTTTCAACGGGATCCTTCGCGCGTTGTGCATATAAAGATCGAGCAGGGAATCACCGGATATGCCGACAAGAACCTCCTTGGAGTGGTGCTGGACAATTTACTCGGTAATGCCTGGAAATACTCCGGAAAAAAGGAAGAAGCCGAGATCGGATTTGGTATGACAGAACTGGATGGTGAAAAAGTTTACTTTGTCAAAGACAATGGCGCTGGATTTTACATGAATAAGGCTGACAAGATGTTCAATCCCTTTGAAAGGTTCCATTCCAGTGAGGAGTTTTCCGGAACAGGTGTTGGACTGGCTACCGTAAGAAGGATCCTGGAAAAGCACGATGGCCGGATCTGGGCAGAAAGTAAAATTGGTGAGGGATCTACATTCTACTTCACGTTACCTTCCTGATATCCCTAAAGCCTAACTAGAATTCCTGCTGACAATCCGATCTGCAGCATATTTGACATCGCATCATCAATGCCAAACTGATTTTCTATTTCAGGAAGGGTTTCGGACGCGCATCGAAATGGATTTTCTGTTCCGGGGTCAGGAGGTTCCGGATCTCCCGGTCATGCCGGATTTGCAGGCGGAGTTTTTTCTTCTGGAGGTCGCCCATCGTTTCCACAGTCTTTTCCAGTTCCGCCTGGTCGGGGGTATCAAACGCCAGCAGGGTCACAAGATGCGACCGGCTCTCACGAATCTGATTTCTCAGGGCTGTCATTTCCTTGATATGCTGAAGATCCGCTTTCCTGAGATTCTCCCGCTGCTGATCAGTCAAACCGGGCAGGTCCAGGGGG
>Ga0163200_1000081_pt1 | contig 44480 bp, 40 predicted proteins | sample PL_2010_200m_FD_113535 | JGI IMG/M metagenome (GOLD analysis project Ga0163200, IMG submission 113535) | Freshwater microbial communities from Powell Lake, British Columbia, Canada to study Microbial Dark Matter (Phase II) - PL_2010_200m | ecosystem: Environmental > Aquatic > Freshwater > Lake ... | reverse complement strand
GTGCGCGAACTGGTCAGCCTGGCAGGGCAGACGGACATCTGATGCGTATTTTGATCGCCAACGACGACGGGGTGTATGCACCTGGGCTCGCCGCGCTTTATGACGCGCTGGCGGATTTTGCCGAGTGCAGGGTAGTTGCCCCAATTCAGGACATGAGCGGCGCCAGCAGTGCACTGACCCTGGATCGCCCGCTTCATCCCACAACCATGCCGAATGGTTTCATCGGCGTGAACGGCACTCCTACGGATTGCGTCCACCTAGGCATTAACGGCTTGCTTGAAGACGCGCCTGACATGGTGGTTTCCGGTATTAATCTGGGCGCCAATCTCGGCGACGACGTGTTGTACTCCGGTACCGTCGCCGCAGCTATCGAGGGCCGGTTTACCGGCAAGCCGGCCTTCGCTTTTTCCCTCGTGTCGCGGCTGACCGATAACCTGCCGACTGCGGCCTATGTCGCGCGCAAGCTGGTTGAGCATCAGGCGTCGCTTGAGCTTCCGCCGCGTACTGTATTGAGCGTCAATGTCCCAAACCTGCCGCTGGACCACATTCGCGGCATCCAGCTGACCCGCCTGGGCCATCGCAGCAGGGCCAAGCCTCCAGTGAAGCAGGCGAATCCGCGTGGCAAGGACGGTTACTGGATCTCGGTGGCCGGCGACGTTGAAGATGGCGGGCCAGGCACTGATTTTCATGCGGTCATGCAGGGCTACGTCTCGATTACACCATTGCAGCTGGACCGAACCTTTCATGAGGCCTTCGAGGGCCTCGACAGTTGGCTGGAGGGCGTGTTGTGAACCGCGGATCCGATGACCTGCTGCGCCATGGTACCGGGATGACCTCACAACGCACCCGGGACCGGCTGATCCAGCGACTGTACGAAGAAGGGCTTTCCGATCCTCGCGTGCTTGAGGTGATTCGTCGCACGCCCCGCCACCTGTTCGTCGATGAGGCATTGTCTCATCGCGCCTATGAAGACACCGCGCTGCCCATCGGCCACAACCAGACGATCTCGCAACCCTTCATGGTGGCGCGTATGAGCGAGCTGCTGCTCGCTGACGGCCCGCTTGACAAGGTCTTGGAGATTGGCACCGGTTCCGGCTATCAAACAGCTGTACTGGCACAGCTGGTAGAGCGGGTGTTCTCGGTAGAGCGAATCCAGGCGCTGCAAGACCGCGCAAAAGAACGCCTGGTCGAACTCAAGTTGCGTAACGTGGTCTTTCGCTGGGGTGATGGCTGGGAGGGCTGGCCTGCGCTGGCCCCTTACAACGGCATCATCGTTACCGCGGCGGCAGCCGACGTGCCCCAGGCTCTGCTCGATCAACTGGCTCCCGGCGGGCGGTTAGTGATCCCGGTCGGGGTTGGCGAAGTCCAGCAATTGATGCTGATCATTCGAGAGGAAGACGGTTTTTCCCGCCATCTGCTGGATACCGTGCGCTTCGTGCCGCTGCTCAATGGACCTGTAGTTTGATCACAGCGGATGGAAGCATGAAAAACGCGTTGCTGTTGTACGCCAAGGGCATGGCGATGGGGGCTGCGGATGTGGTGCCTGGCGTCTCGGGTGGTACCGTCGCATTCATAACCGGAATCTACGATGAATTGCTGCGCTCCATCGGCGCAGTGCCGAACGCCATTCCCGTACTGCTCAAGGGGCGCATCGCCGAAGCATGGCGCACTGCCAACGGGACCTTTCTCTTGGTGTTGTTCGCTGGGATTCTGACCAGCGTGCTCAGCCTGGCAAAACTAATCACTTATCTCCTCGAGCAGCACCCGATTCCGGTGTGGTCGTTCTTCTTTGGGCTGATCTTGGTTTCCGTGCATTTGGTCAGCAAGGAAATCCAGCGTCGCAACCTGTCACGATTGATCAGTCTGTGCCTGGGTATCGGCTTTGCCTACTGGATTACGGTCGCGTCGCCCATGCAGTGGAGCACCAGCAGCGTCAGCCTGTTCTTCGCTGGCGCCATCGCGATCTGCGCCATGATCCTGCCGGGGATATCCGGCAGCTTCATTCTGGTTCTTCTCGGCCTGTACCCCGTAATTCTGGGCGCGGTTAAAGCCTTGGATTTAGGCATCATGCTGACCTTTGCCGCCGGTTGTCTGGTCGGCTTGTTGAGCTTTGCGCGTGTGTTGAGTTGGGTTCTGCGGCGTTGGCGCGACCTTACCCTGGCATTTCTAACCGGGCTGATGCTCGGCTCGCTGAACAAGGTATGGCCTTGGAAAGAGACGCTGACCTGGCGCACCAACTCGCACGGTGTGCCCGTGCCGCTACTAGAGCAAAACCTGCTGCCGGGCGCTTATGGCGATCTGACAGGGCAGGATCCGCAGCTGCTGCTGGCGATCCTTCTGGCGGGCGCCGGCATCGCGCTGGTGCTTGGGCTGGAGTGGTTTGCCGGGCGTCACCAGCCAGTCGCACAAAGCGTCTGAACCGACTTGTCGATCATAGGGAGCGGGTATTGAAGCTCACAGCCAGCACGCAATGGATACGCAGTTCATCAGTCCGTTGCGCGCTTGTCGCCTTGTTGGCGGGTTCGTTACTGGTCGGGTGCGCCAGCTCGCCGTCAGGCGGCGTGAGTGTCGTCGATCGTAACAACCGGGACCGTGTAACCACCGGGCACTACACCGTTCAGCGCGGAGACACGCTCTGGTCGATCGCTTTCCGCTTTGGCTGGGACTGGCGCGATCTGGCACGGGTCAATAATATCCGTCCACCGCATGTGATCTACCCAGGCCAGACGATTCGCTTCAGTGGCCAGGTACCCCGTGCCGTTGCCACTCGTCCGGAAACCGCTCCCCCCGCGTCTGCGCCCAGCACGCCGCCCATCGTGACGAACCCGGTACCGACGCCGCCGCCTTTGACACGACCCACCGTAGCGGCGCCCAAGCCTGCTGCGCCGAACACCCCGATCAAGCCGGTTACCCGCTCCGCAAGCGGCTGGGCCTGGCCTGCAGGCGGCACGGTTATTGGCCGTTTCTCCTCAAACGGAAGTTTGAATAAAGGCATTGATATCGCCGGGGAATTAGGACAGCCTGTTTTAGCTGCTTCTGATGGGGCTGTTGTGTACGCCGGCAGTGGTTTACGGGGTTACGGCGAACTTGTGATCATCAAGCACAGCGATACCTATGTAAGTGCCTACGGCCACAACCGCAGGCTGCTGGTTCAGGAGGGTCAACAAGTCAAAGCTGGGCAAACTATTGCCGAGATGGGATCGACTGGAACCGACCGGGTGAAGCTGCACTTTGAGATTCGCCGCCAAGGCAAACCTGTAGATCCGCTGCAATATCTGCCAAAGCGATGATTTGATGCTGCCTGTTCTAGCACTAGGAGGGGCTTGAGCGATGCCAGGGAACGCGTGCCGCCCAAGCCTGTTGTCGAACTCAGAACAGGAAAACAATAATGGCTCTCAAAAAAGAAGTGCCGGAGTTTGACGTAGACGATGCAGTTCTACTCATGGAACCGTCCGCGGACACAGATCCGATTACCGAGATCTCCCGCGTCGGCTCAGTCGGCACCAAGTCCAAGACCGCAACGGTCAAGCAACACAAGTTCATCGATTACACCCGCGCGCTCGACGCCACCCAGCTCTACCTCAACGAAATCGGTTTTTCCCCCCTGCTGACACCCGAACAGGAAGTGCACTTCGCGCGTCTCGCGCAGAAGGGCGATCCGGCGGGGCGCAAGCGCATGATCGAAAGCAATCTGCGGCTGGTCGTGAAAATCGCTCGGCGCTATGTCAATCGAGGTTTGTCACTGCTGGATCTGGTGGAAGAGGGAAATCTTGGGCTGATCCGTGCGGTCGAGAAATTCGACCCTGAGCGTGGTTTCCGCTTCTCGACCTATGCAACCTGGTGGATCAGGCAGACCATCGAGCGGGCGATCATGAATCAAACTCGGACCATTCGTCTGCCGATTCATGTGGTCAAGGAGCTGAACGTTTACCTGCGGGCAGCGCGCGAGCTGACGCAGAAGCTCGATCATGAGCCTAGCCCCGAGGAAATCGCTAACCTGCTTGAAAAACCTGTTGCTGAGGTCAAGCGGATGCTCGGGCTGAATGAGCGCGTGACGTCGGTCGACGTCTCCCTAGGACCGGACACCGACAAGACTTTGCTCGATACCCTGACCGATGACCGCCCGAGCGACCCATGCGAGCTTTTGCTCGACGACGATCTGTCCGAGAGCATCGATCAGTGGCTGTCCGACCTGACTGAAAAACAGCGGGAAGTGGTTATCCGACGCTTTGGTCTGCGCGGCCATGAAAGCTGCACTTTAGAAGAGGTTGGTCAGGAGATTGGCTTGACCCGAGAGCGGGTTCGGCAGATTCAGGTCGAAGCACTCAAACGGCTCCGTGAAATTCTGGAGCGTAACGGTCTTTCCAGTGAATCGCTGTTCCGCTAGGCCCCGTTGTCCCTTACCTGCGCGGTAAGGGGCACGATTTCTATCCGTTATGCCGGCTGCACTGCAGCTTAGCGGCGGTCGATTGAATAAGCGGGCTTAACTCCCGATTCACTCTACTTCTGCCTAGACGATTCCTCACGTAGGCATTTGCTTACAGAGCGTGTAAGCAAAGCTAGTAGCGTTGACCGGGCGGATCGCCATTCCAAAAACAATAGATGTTTAAGTCATTGATTTAGTTGTTTAATAGTTTTTATTAAGATAGTGGCTCCGTTGCCATCATGCATTTTTCAGAGTTGCCGTTGTCGCTCAAATCCTTAATATCGCAACCGTGCTCAGGGACAAGCACAGCCGGCAAGGATGTCGGACAGGATCAGCCGCTGGAGGCGGTTTCATCAGGACGATGAGTAGGAAAAAAAGGGAAGTAGGGAAGGAGGCGGGCGGGGGTTAACCCCCGCCCCTTTTTTTTGTGTGGAGTTTTTTGTATAGGTGGGTGCGCGAACGACTGCGCCGGTGAACGGACTAATAGCCGTAACCTAACTCAGAGGTACTCACCATGAACGGCAACCAACCGAATCCACCTGCCCAGCCTGGGCGAGATGAAGAAGACCCGGACAAACGTGATCCAGATGAGGCTAATGAAGACCAGCTGGATGAGGCCTTGGAAGAGACCTTCCCGGCAAGTGATCCTATTTCTCCGTAGCTGCTGATTGGTGCCCTACCTTTCGTCTGCAAGCAGCCTAAGGCGCAGTGCGGGAAGTACCTGCTCTCGTAGCAGGGGCGCCAAGTGTCCCTGCCGCGCTGCATCTACTTCCAGCCAGTCCAGCGCGTCGATCTCCGCCTGTGCCTTTACCGAGGCTTCTAGGCGCGCAATGAACACGTCAGCTTCCACCCAATGGTCCGGTTCGTTTGCCGCTCGCGACTGAAAATGGCCGAGCGACTCTAGCTTCGACGGCTCTATCAGCAGATCCAGTTCTTCATGCAGTTCCCTCTCGAGCGCTTGCCGAGGCGTCTCCTCACCCTCGATCTTGCCGCCAGGCAACATGAACGCATGGGTGCCGCGCTTGCGTACGATCAATACGCGTCCCGCCTCATCAAGCAGGCAGGCAGTGGCGATTTTCAGCACGGTTAATGTCATGCCGCTTGCTCCTTATCGTGGCATAGCGCCACAAGCGTCTTGTGTTGGTTGTAACGTTGCAGGCGAACGGCGAGTGACCCCGGCAAAGCAGTAGTCTCACCGAAACTCAGTTGCTTGTAGAAAGACGCTAACCCCGGCTCACAAAATAACCATACAGGCCCTTCGCAGGCGGCCAGCGCTTGGGCCACCAAGCGTGTCGCGAGTCCCTGGTTACGGTGGCTTGGCGCGACCAGCAAACCGGTTAGCCAATGGCCGCCATCGAGGCCTGTGAGGCATAGCCCCGCAATAATCTCCACATGCTGTGCGACCCAGTAGCGAGCACCGGCTGGCGCCCGCATATGGCTGCGATGGGCTCGGTAGAATTTGTTAAGCAAAGGTCGACTTTGGTCTGGCAGCTGACGCAACTGAGGTACTTCCATGAGCAGTTCTCCATCAATGCTGCCGGATATTAACCGATGCTCGTCGGGTCAGCGGGCCACGGGTCCAAGCTGGATTCGATGTTTGCTCCGTTCATCCGGCGCCTGCAATTTTCCACCATAGCTCGCGCTCTCAGAAGAACAGTCTCCAGCTAGGACATAACAAAATGTTGGACCTACTGATCGTCATGGCCTTCGTTCTCTACGGTCTGGGTTCCGGCCTGCGCGCACGGGGCAAGGCGTCCCAAAGCCTCGACGAATACTTTCTGGCAGGCAGGACTATCAAGGGGTGGAAGGCAGGCTTTTCCATGGGGGCGACCCAGTTCGCGGCCGATACGCCGCTGTTGGTGACCGGTCTGGTCGCGACGGCGGGCGTCTTTGCGTTATGGCGTCTGTGGATCTATGGCCTCGCGTTCCTGCTGATGGCATTTATCTTTGCGGTGGGCTGGCGCCGCGCCGGAGTGCTGACCGACGCAGAGCTGACCTGTGTGCGCTATAGCGGCAAAGGTGTCACGCCGCTGCGTCTGCTCAAGGCTATCTATTACGGCACGGTGATCAACTGTGTGGTGTTGGCAATGGTCCTGGTAGCTGCCATTCGTATCGCTGAGGTATTCCTACCGTGGCATCTGTGGTTACCGGCTGGCCTCTATGAGCCCATCGTCGCGTTGATCGCCAATCTGGGCATCCAGCTTGGCGAGAGCATTACTGGACTCGATCCGGCGATGATGAGTGCCAACAACTTGATTTCGATCCTGCTGATCCTCGCATTTACCGCGATGTACTCGATCACGGGCGGTTTACGTGCTGTGGTACAGACTGACGTTATGCAGTTCAGCTTGGCGATGATCGGCACACTGCTCTACGCCTGGTTCGTGGTCGACGCAGCGGGCGGTTTGAGCGGGCTGACCGACCGCATCGTCGAACTCTACGGCAGCGAACAGGCGAGCAGGATGCTGTCTTTCGCCCCGCCTGCAGATGCGGGCGAGGCGTTGATGCCGTTTCTGGTGATCGTTGGCCTGCAGTGGTTCTTCCAGATGAACGCTGACGGTACTGGCTACCTGGCGCAGCGAAGCATGGCATGCCCCACCGACCGTGACGCTCGGATTGCCGGCTTGGTGTTCACCTGGCTGCAGATATTCCTGCGCAGCCTGTTCTGGATGGCGATCGCCGTCGGATTACTGGTGTTGTATCCCTTCACCCCCGGTGACATGGCCGGTGACGGTTTCACTGCTGGGCGAGAGGCCTTGTTCGTGCAGGGTATCGAAGATCTGCTGCCACCAGGCGTAAGGGGCTTGATGCTCGTCGGCTTGCTGGCGGCGCTGGCTTCAACCGTCGATACGCACCTCAATTGGGGGGCTTCCTATTGGAGCAATGATGTCTATGGAGGCGTGTTCGCGCCACACGTGCTCAAGCGCAAGCCAAAGGATCGCGAGCTGGTGTTGGTCGCGCGGTTGTCGAATGTACTGATCCTGGTGATCGCGATGATCATCATGGCCAATCTTGGTTCGATCCAGACCGCCTGGTTCATTTCACTGCTATTCGGCGCGGGAATGGGTTCGGTACTGGTGCTGCGCTGGCTGTGGGAGAGGATAAACCTCTATTCAGAGTTAACGGCGATGGCGGTGTCGCTGATCACGGCACCACTGCTGCTCTATTACCTTGGCACCGACCCTGATCGTGAGTGGGTGCGCCTTGGAATCATGGCACTGACGACCACCTCCGCGGCAATCCTGGTGACTTTCATTACCCCCGCTACCGACGACGCCACACTTAAGCACTTCTACAGTCGTGTACGTCCGTTTGGCTTCTGGCGGCGTGCGGCGAGGCTCAATGGGGTAGCGGCCTCTGTTTCGGTCAAGGCGCTTGGTACACGTCTTTTTGCTGTTGCGGTGACTGCCGTTTCGCTGTTCTCCCTGCTGGTCGGTGTAGGGCGCTTGATGTTTCCGCCACCGGATGGTTCTTCTGTGATCAGCTGGGTATGCATAGCGGTGGGCTTGTTGCTGGTGCCGGTCTGGTTGCGGATCGCCGTGGGACATGAGTTCGATAGCGACCCCGAAGACGAACCGCTGCCGGATGAAATGGCGACACCCGAAAACAGCACTTACTGATCACCGTGCCGAGTGAATTGCCGTTTCGCTAGTTGCCCGTTTCGTTTGTTTTATATGGCTGAGAAAGTATCTGTTGTGGCGAGATTTACTGATAAAAAATCCCTTTATAAATAGGTGCTTGCATTATATACCTAAAATAAAATGAACAGTCATGACGTGTTCCTGTCATTAACAGTGCGCATCGAATAAGTTGCGCATTCCGCCATAGTTAGCAAGAACAAGAGGTGTTGTCATGAACAGACTTTTCAAAACTTCCCTCCTGGTCGCCGCCATGCTTCCCGCCATCGCAGTTGCCGCTCCGGTGGCAGGTGATCGTGAAGTTACGCTGGGTGGCGCGGGCAGCAGCGATAAGGACTTCGACGATACAGTGCTTTCCGTACAAGGTAGTTGGGGCACATATCTGGACGAGGCTTCCATGTGGGGTGTTCGGCAAACCGTAAATGCCCGTGACTCGGAGGGGGAGAGCGTGCAGTTCGACGGTTCGACCCGTGTGTTCTACGACTATCACTTCGGTAGTGGCAACACTCGTCCGTTCGTCGGGGTGAGTGTTGGTGGGATCTATGGCGAGGAGGTTGACGAAACCTTTATGGGGGGACCTGAAGTCGGTATTAAATACTGGGTCCAGGACAAAACCTTCATCACTGCAATGGCCGAGTATCAATTCCTCTTCAAAAGTGGAAGCGACGCGCGGGATCGTTACGATGACGGTGCGTTCTTTTACAGCGTCGGTATTGGCTACAACTACTGAAGCCAACAAGTGCGATGTTTAACGGCATCGCACTTGCTATTTGCGTTGCGCTGGATTTGGTTAAAACTGTGCGCAACCTCCCTCAGCCCTCCACCAATTCTTTCAGAAAGTTCTGCAATGCCAGCCCTGGTTCGTCATCTTCAGAGGTGATCATCCGGATGCCCCACTGGCTAAGGATTTCTTCCTGCACGGGGTTGGGTTTATGCGAAAAAACATATGAGATCGGCCGGACGCCTAGCGTTTCGTGTTGGTTCCAGATCTTTGAAAGCTTGTAAAACAGCAATCTGATATTGGTATCGGAAAGGCTGTAGCCGATAAACAGAACGGCCTTGCTCAAGGTGTCCGCGCGCAGTTTGATATCCAACGGTGTTTCGAACTGCAGCCTTTCGTAGTAGCTAGTCTCGTCCAGCACGATGGAGTTATCGTCGTCGAAGTCGCCATGGAACTTGACGATTTGTCGCACGCCGTCTCGCGCCTTGACCAGATCGCTTGCATTGGCAATTTTCAGATAGCTGACGCCGTGAGCGTCGTGCGCGTTCTCTAGCCAGCGATCATAGTTGGTGGTGTAAATGGCAGGAAACCGGCCCTGGACAATCAACCGGTGAATTTCCGAGTCGCGAATATCGATGTTCTTGTGCCATTCACGGTCCATCCAGCTGCGCAGCGGCCCGATATTCCCTTTCTTGATGCGGTAGTACTCGGCAAGCGAAAGGAAGTTTCCGTAGGTATCGAATACGTCGGGATCGTACTCGAGCTGAGCGGCGATCTCATCGATAAGCTCGCGCCATGGCGGCAGCCCGATGTTGGCGGACACCCCCGAGCCAACAAAGAGAATCAGGCGGTTATTTCTGTATGCCTCCAGAAGCTTTTGCATCAACTACCTCAGCCGCGTCGCAAGTGCGTGATGAAGGCATCTAGAGCGCGCCTGCGCATCGAAAGGTCGTTATGTACACCGCCCAGTTCTGCGAAGGTGCACGAATAGCCGTCTGGCACGAATACGTTGTCCCATTCGAAACCCTGGTCGCCGGCAGGAGTACGGGAGATCTTGCCGGTGACCTCGCCCTTGAAGAAGTGCCGCTTGCGGCCGTCGCAGTAGCCGATCAACGTCCGTGCTACAGCCGATGGGTCGTCGAGGCTGCCAATCAGATCGGAAAAACGTACGGCGTGCAGACGATCCCAAAAGGCCTGTGTAAGGCCGCCAGGAAAACCGTTCAGGCTGTTGATGAACAGGCCGGAATGCTCGACGAACACGGGCTTGCCAATTAGCTTGAATGCGTCCAGTAGCTTGTCACTGACCAGTTGGTTCAGGTCCTCGGTCTGTGTTTCAACGATGCGCACCGGGAATTTGACGATCTCGATACCGCTTTTGCCTAGAAATTCTTCTGCATCGCGAATCTTCTGCTCGTTCACCGAGGCAAAGCGGATCTTCATGGAATTCCCTGGTTGCGTGGTTCAGTGTCGCCGTGTTGGCAACGACCTCACAAGGTATGACGCAGCTAGGTGCAAGGGGTTCGGCGGCGTGCAGACGCCAGGCTACTCGAACCGAGGTACAGCGAGGTTACAGCGGAGCCGACTGCTGGGGGCAGGTGTGCTGGCCTGCTTGGAGAATACGCTCTGCAGGAATTCGCAACTGGGCCAGCAGGTAATCGGCGAAGTCTGCGGAGTATCCCTGCTTGGCGATCGCCAGAGCCATGCATCCGAGCCAGGCATCGCGCTCGGCTTCGCCGACCTTCCAGCGGGTGTGAAATTGCGGAATGTTGATGCTGCCGTAGTGTTCCGCGTAGCGACGTGGGCCGCCCAACCAGCCGCAAAGGAAGGCTGCGAGCCGCTTGCGCGATTCGATCGTGTCGCGTGGATACAGGCGGCGGACGCAGATCGCGTCTTCGCGCTCGTCCATGATCTGGTAGAACGCTTCGACCAGGCGGGTCAGCCCAGACTCGCCACCTGCTGCCTGGAACGAAGCATCGCCTACGCCAAACGGAACGCTGAGAGTTGTACTCATGGTAAGGCCTCGAAATGGCGACAACCGTGGAGATTGATCCAGAGCAACGGATGCGATTTTGGCAGTCGGGCGCGCCGGGATGATGGTCTATGCTGTTGTCGACAAAACTGGTTGGAGACTCGCTATGCGCAACATTCTTCTCGCTTATGACGGTTCGGACAACGCCAAACGGGCCTTGCAATACATCATCGATTTCGCCACCGACGCGCCTAAGCCGCCCGAGGTGCATGTGCTGAACGTGCAGCAGGAGCCGGTGCTCTACGGCGAGTTCGTCACTGCGGGTACGGTTGATGAGTTGAACAAGAGTTTTATCGACAAGTCGAACCGAACCCTTGCAGAAGCCGCTGCGGCACTCAAGACAGCGGGAATTGCGCACCAGACTCACGCCATCCTGGGCAACGTGGCGGAGCAGGTGAACGATGCCGTGCAACGGTTTGGTTGCGACACCGTAGTGATGGGCACCCGCGGCCTGGGCAGCTTTACTGGCATGCTGATGGGCTCGGTCGCCAATCGTGTGGTTCATGAGGTCTCGGTGCCGGTCCTTCTGGTGAAGTGACCGACACCTGTTTTGTCATCCTCAGTCCGGCTTGCGCTTGAGCAAGTCGGCCAGATTGGCAAAAGCCTTGAACGTCTCTTTCGGCCCCAGGTCGCTCCCCGGCCGGGCTTCGGCGTGATACTGGTTGTCGGTATAGCGCGAGTGCTCATTGTCGTGGCAGTACAGGCAGAGCAACTCCCAGTTGGAACCATCTTCCGGGTTGTTGTCGTGGTTGTGGTCCTTGTGATGGACCGTCAACTCGCTCAGTCGCTTGCCGGAAAACTCCCGCGCACAGCGCCCACAGACCCACGGGTACATCTTCAGGGCCTTTTCGCGATAACCCTGTTCGCGCTGGGCATAGGGGGTGTTGGGTTTGTTCGTACTCATCGCTGTGCCTCTAGCTCAACGGTTGATATGCGTTAGCCGGCCAGGCCGACGTAGACATTTTGCACATCGTCATGGGCGTCGATGGCGCTGAGGAAGGCTTCGACTTCCTCAAGCTCGGCTTCGGACAGCGTCGTCACGGGATTCTTCGGCCGATAGCCGAGCTGCGCGGACTGTACGGTGAAGCCTTGCTCCGGCAGGGCGCGGCAGACCACGTCCATGTCCGTGGCGTCGCTGATGAACAGTGTGGCACCATCCTCAGCCGCTTCGAAATCCTGCGCGCCGGCTTCGATGGCGGCCAGTTCGGGATCGGCATCGGCAGTCGCCGGCGCGGCTTCGATCATCCCGCAGTGATCGAAGTCCCAGGCGACCGAGCCGGAGGCGCCGAGCTGGCCCTTGCGAAACAGCACTCGGATCTCTGCCACGGTGCGGTTGACGTTGTCGGTCAGGCACTCGACGATCACCGGAACCTGATGCGGCGCGAAGCCTTCATAGGTGGTGCGCTCGTAGTTGACGCTCTCACCTAGCAGCCCTGCACCTTTCTTGATGGCGCGCTCGAGGGTCTCGCGGGGCATCGAGGCCTTCTTGGCCTGCTCTACCACCAGGCGTAAGCGAGGATTCATGTCCGGGTCGGCGCCGCTGCGCGCCGCGATCATGATTTCTTTCGACAGTTTGCCGAAGGTACGACCTTTGGCGTTGGCTGCCGCTTCCTTATGTTTCGCTTTCCACTGTGCGCCCATGAATGCTCTCGTGATGGCTGAGGTTGTTGAAGATCGACTGACCGCGATTCTAGCCGTTGCTGCGGCAGCAGGCACGGGCTGTGCGTAACTCGTGCGCCGCGGCAGGACGTATGGCGGGTAAGCCTGTCGACTGTAACGCCCAAATGCCTCCCTGCTGTATGAGTACCGGGTCGCTACAGGCGGCTTTAATGCGTTTTTGTCTGGGGAACTGTGCCATGGCACCGAAGGACCTGATGCTGGCCCTGGTTGTGATTGTCGTCTGGGGTATGAATTTCGTCGTGATCAAGGTCGGCCTGGATGACATCCCGCCGATGCTGTTGGGGTCGCTGCGCTTTCTGCTCGCGGCATTTCCGGCGGTGTTGTTTATCAAGCGGCCACAGATGCCGCTGCGCTGGTTGTTGGCTTATGGCGGGACCATCTCGCTCGGTCAGTTCGCCTTTCTTTTCTCCGCGATGAAGGTCGGCATGCCGGCTGGCCTGGCCTCGTTGGTGCTGCAGTCGCAGGCGTTCTTCACGCTGTTCTTCGCCGTGCTATTTCTTGGCGAACGGCTCCGTGCAAGCAATCTGGTCGGGCTGATGATTGCCGCTGGCGGTTTGCTGCTGATCGGCATGCAAGGCGACCGCAGCATGACGCTGGCAGGCTTCCTGCTGACCATCTGCGCGGCATCCATGTGGGCACTGGGCAATATCGTTACCCGCAAGGTGGGCAAGGTGAATCTGGTCGGGCTGGTAGTGTGGGGCAGCCTGATTCCACCGATTCCGTTCTTCGTGCTGTCGTGGGTGCTGGAGGGGCCGGAAGCGATCGGGGGTGCATTGCGTGGTTTCGGGATGGATTCAGCGCTGGTGCTGATCTACTTAGCGTTCGGCGCGACCATTCTTGGCTACGGGCTATGGAGTCGTCTGTTGTCGCGCTATCCGGCCAATACCGTTGCGCCGTTCTCGCTGCTCGTACCCGTCGTTGGGCTGACCTCTGCCGCGGTACTGCTGGACGAGCACCTGGGCCTGCTCCAGGCGGTTGGCGCGCTGCTGGTCATGCTGGGTCTGGTGATCAACGTAGGCGGGGGATGGGTGGTTGGCCGACTGCGCACGGCTTTCGGCAGTCCAGCGGCTTGACAGCAAAGCGCCCCGCGACGGTGTCCGGGCGGGGCGCTCTACCTGCGTTGTGATCTAGCGAGCGGCGTGACTGCCCAACAAAGGTGCGGGTCCGCTGGCTTTATCCCGTTTGGCCGCGCGCTTTTCCTGCGCAGTCTTGAGGGGTTTCTTTTTCGCATTCTTCTTTGTATCCATACCTTTGCTCATGATGTCGCCTCGCTGATGGGTGGCTTAGTGATGCATCCGTGCGTGGGTCTGCTCTGTGGCCAGTGCACCTCGGCGTGAGCGTGAAGATTGAATTAGTCTGGCAGAGCCTACGCCTGCCATGCAGGAATGGATAGCGACATCTAGCGGCGTGGCTAACCAAACCCTTGTGAGCGAAAAATCAGATCTTGAACCGGCCGATCAGCGTCTGCAGCTCACCGCCCAGCTGGGCGAGGCGGGCGGTTGAGGTGGCCGTCTCCCGAGCCGCTTCGGCGGATTGGTCGGCCACGTCGCGCACGCTGAGCACGCTGCGATTGATTTCTTCGGCCACCGAACTCTGCTGTTCGGCGGCGGTGGCGATCTGCTGGTTCATCGCCTGGATGACCGAGACAGTTTCGGTAATGGCCTGCAGCTCCGTGCCCACTTCTCGAGCGAGGGTGACGGTATCGCGAGCCAGGGTGCTGCTGCTGTCCATCATTCCGGACGCTGTGCGGGCGCCTTTCTGTAGGTTGGCGATCAGGGCTTCGATCTGCGCGGTGGATTGCTGCGTGCGTTGGGCAAGCCCCCGTACCTCATCGGCCACCACTGCGAAACCGCGACCGGCTTCACCCGCCCGGGCAGCCTCGATGGCGGCGTTCAGCGCAAGCAGGTTGGTCTGTTCGGCGATGCCGTTGATCACGGTAAGCACGGTACTGATGCCGTCGGTTTCCTGGTTTAGCTGGGTCATGGCCTCAGCCGAAAGCGTGACTTCACTAGAGAGCCGATCGATCTGCGACAGGGCGCGCTGGACCACGGTATTGCCTTTGGCGGCCTGTTGATCGGCGCGTTGGGCTGCGCTCGACGCTTCTTCGGCATTGCGCGCGACCTCTTGCACCGTCGCGGTCATCTCATGCATGGCCGTGGCGACCTGATCGGTTTCCTGGCGCTGGCTGCTGACGCCTGCGCTAGTCTGCTCGGTCACCGCAGATAATTCCTCCGATGCAGTGGCCAGCTGCGTGGTGATGCCGCCGATATGCCCGATCAGCGTTTGCAGGTTACCGCGCGTCTTGCTCAGTGCCTGAAGCAATTGGCCGAACTCGTCATGGCGCGGCTCCGGAGCCTGACCGGTCATGTCGCCAGCGCCGATGCGCTCGGCGATCTGCACTGCCTGGTTGAGTGGCTGCGTAATCTGACGGACGATCAGCCAGCCGATCAGGACGCCCAGGACAACCGCCGCCAAGGTGATGCCGATGACCTGAATCTTCTTCGTCTGGGCATCATTGGCGCTTTTCTCCGTCTGGCTGGAGATGATGCTGCGGGCCTGGTCGTAGAGCTTGGCAAAAATGGCCTCCATGTCCTGACGCGCCTGTTGTTGGCTGGCTACGATGGGCGGCAGCTTCTTCACCAGCTCGACGTACTCGGTAGCGCTGGCCTTGAGCGTTTTCAGGCTTTCGGCTTGAGGGCCGATCAGCTCTTCTTCCAGCGGTGAAATGGCCGCGTTTAACGCCTCGAATTGCTGGCTCAAGGTCTGTAGGGCGGCTTCGGATTCTTCCATCAGATAACCGCGCACGGTGAAGCGCAGCAGGCGGTTCTGCTTGGAAAGCTCGGTGGTCATCAGGGCAATGTTGGCGATATCGCTGGTCGGGTGCAGGACCGGGTTCCCCTGGACGCCGTTCCAGCGTTGTTCCAGATTGGCAATCAGCTTGTCGGTGGTGTTGCCAGCATCGACCCAGTTGGCACGCGTCTGCTTTTTCAGTGCATGCAGCGCGACGAGGTTATCAAATGCTGCCTGGTAGTCCCGAGCCTGGTTGACGATGGCTTGCAGATACTCGCGGTCCTGCGGCTCCCAAAAGCTGGCCTTTTTCTGCTCTACAAGTTGAGCGATTTTAGCCACCGAGTCGGTGACCTGAGCGACGTACTTCTGGTCGCCACGCTCTTCGAAGCGCACCTGCGCATAGCGTATCTGATTGGCCTCGTTGAGCAGGTTTTCAGCGGTTTGCGCTTTATCGCTTCGTGAAATCAGGGCGTCCATGCTGAGCACGCCGATAGCGGCAACGCAGATGGTGAGCAGCAATACCGCAGCGAAGCCCAGCGCCAGCTTGTAGCTGACTTTAAGATTTTTCATTGTTGTTCCTCAGGCTGGCAGTGCCGATGACGATGGGTCGTACAATGACATCGGCCCGATCTGCCAATACTTGAGGCGGTTGTCTGATGACTTGACTCCGTTTTCGCTCGTTAGTGGCTGTGCATCATTGCCTGACACGTTGCGCCTGGATCTCGGGCAGATCCCGCCTGCGCATATACGCCAGTAACGGCTCTGTGACAGCCAACCGATCATTGATGTTCTGGTCCAGCAGCAACTGGATCAGCTCGCGCTTGAGGATCATCAACTCGTTGTCGACGGTCTGCCAGACGAATTCGCTCGCCGGTGTGATGCTGGTATCGGCGACATCCATGCCGAACGAGTCTTCGCTGAACCGGACGATGTGCTTGCCGCTTTTGCCGTTGAAACCCACAAAACCTTGCAGGCAGTCGGCGGCCTGGCAGATGTCGGCGGATGTGATGCTCATGTAAACCTCGGTATCGATTCGGGTGGTTTACACGCAGGGCAGGCGTTTGATGTGCTTGGCGACCTTACTTTTGAGGTCGCTCGATGGAAGGCATTGTCGCGGTCAGCGTTGCGTCTGAACAGCGGCACGACGCCGCTTGCCCTCATCAGAACAACGCACCCTGATCCTTTTGCCTTCGCCGACTGTCCAGGCGTTGACGAAAGCGTGTGCGGCATTCGCTTGCAAGCGGCGACAGACCGGCCAGCCAGGCGAGTTCGGTATCGCTGATGTCCTCATTCATGAATCCGCGCCAGACGCGCAAGACGCTGGCGGTCGGGCACGGCCTGTCGATCAAATGCAGATCAGCGCCAGGGCGAACAGCGCCGGCTTCCAGGGTTCGGTAGAGCCATCCGGTTCTGCCGCTTTTGGCCAGTTGCCGGGCTAGGCCTCGGGCGTCATGTCGTCGGTCCAGGTTGCTGCAAGGCGAGCGGGGCTGACTGACTTCGATCAGGGCGTCACCCCAGCGAAAGCGGTCCCCGATGCAGACCTGGCGTTCATCCAGGCCCAACGTTGAAAGATTCTCGCCAAACGCGGCTGGGCCGATCGCTTGCAAGTGGGGGTAAAGCTTGCACCAATGCCGGTAGTGATCGGCCGGGTAATGGCAAAGGCTGCGATCCGGCCCGCCATGGAAACGGTGATCGGCGACACGGTCACCTTGCAGCCCGTTGAGATCGAGCCAGACGTCATTCGTGGCGCGTTGCTTGTCTATGCCCGAAAGCTTCTCGGTGCCCGGCAGCCGCAGCAGTAGGTCGCGTAGGAAGGGGCCTTCAACCGGCCATTGCATGACGGTGCTCTGATTGGATGAAAAAGGGCAAGGGCTTTTCAAGCTTCGTTGAGTCGGGCCAGCTCTCGGCGCACCATGGCGGCAAACTCCGGCGGCTTCAGCTGATACAGCTCGGTGGCGACCCAGGCCAGCCAGCGCGGACCCAATATCTCTCGGTGTTCCAACAGTCGTCGCGCTTCGGCGGTTGCCCGCTCGGCATGTTGCTGATGAAACTCCGACCGGCTCATGTCTGCTCCTTTAGCTGAGCGGGCAATTCTAAACGACCAGCCCCGTTGTCGCCCGATTGCTTGGTAAAGCCTCCGAGCCGCGCTAGGCTCGCGGTTCTGTCGTCAATCGAGTTCGAATCATGCCGCGGTCCGTTAACTTCAAGGACAAGATTTCCCGCCAGCGACCTTATGGACGCGTCGAATCGGGTCTCAAAGCCTCAGAGGGTGAGCTGTCGCTGATCATTGATCAGTTTGAAAGCGATCGCGGCCGTATCATCAACTCCGCTGCGGTGCGCCGGCTGCAGCAGAAGACTCAAGTCTTTCCGCTGGAGCGCAATGCGGCGGTGCGCAGTCGTTTGACGCATTCCCTTGAGGTCCAGCAGACGGGCCGTTTCATCGTGCGCACCTTGTACAAGCAGCTTGGTGAGCGAGCAGCGCATTACGGCCTGGATGGGCTGGAAGGCGCATTGGAAAGCCTGGTGGAAATGACGTGTCTGATGCACGACATCGGCAATCCACCGTTCGGGCACTTTGGCGAGTTCGCCATTGGCGAGTGGTTTAAGCGGCACCTGGAAAAACTGTTCGACGCGGCGGTGCCGGACGAGCAGGGCAACAACGAATTGCGCAGCCGCATGCTGACCGATCTCGAGCAGTTTGAAGGTAATGCACAAGCGATCCGGCTGGTGGTGAGCCTGCTGCGGCTCAATCTGACCTACACACAGACGGCGGGCCTGCTCAAATACGTGCGTGCCGCTTACGCGCCTAAGCCGGCCAAGGGGACACCTGGTGCCTATCTGCTGAAGAAGCCAGGCTTTTACCTGTCAGAGGAGCCTTTCGTCGCTGAGCTGCAGGCTGCGTTGGGGTTGCAGCCAGGCACGCGGCACCCAGTTGCGTACATCATGGAGGCAGCCGATGACATCGCCTATTGCCTTGCAGATATTGAAGACTCGGTGGAGAAGGGCATCTTCTCCATCGAACAGCTATCACTGCTGCTAATCGCCAAATTCACCGAACACGGCTCGCCCGACGAGCCGGTCGCGAACACCGGCCGCAGTTTTCGAGGCATGGTCGAGTACGCCCAAGCGCGTGCTGCAAAGGAACCGATCAACAAGGTGGGCGAATTTTTCATCTGGCTGCGTGTGAATCTGGTCCACCCGTTGGTGCAGCACGCCGCCCAGCAGTTCATCGAGCATATCGAGGCGGTTTACGACGGCACGCTCGATCGTGCACTGTTGGAGGACGCAAGTCTTGCCAACGCCATCGTGCAGACCTTCAAGGATGTCGCGATGGATCGGGTGTTCTGTCACCGAGAAGTCGAAACCTTGCAACTGCAGGGCTACCGGATTCTGCAAGGGCTGCTCGACGCCTATTCGCCACTGCTGGCTGTCGCATCGGAGACCTTCCAGGCATTGACGGAAGGCCGTTGTCGCAGCGAGCCGCACTTGCAGATGCTCGCCCGCCGCCTGCCCAGCCAACTGATCAAGGCCTACCACGAGTCGCTGAAAGCGCACCCTGAAGGCAGTGAAGAGCAGCCATTGTGGGAGTTCTACTACCGCTGCCGGATGTTGCAGGACTTTGTCAGCGGAATGACCGACCAGCTGGCACAGGACGAATACCGCACGCTCTCCGCTTTATAACGTCCGTCTATGCCTGCTGTTCTGGCAGGCATCATCGTCCGCTTCGCCTTGAGCTCACCTCCGACGCGCCAAAATTGCTCGCGCTGCCGTTTCGTTGGTATAGCGCTTGCATTTGTCTGGTGCGTGCGGATCGAGCGTAGCCCCGAAATGGCGCAACGATCGACTGCGAAATCAGGCGGGATTAACCGTAAGTGTCTGAAAAATAACGCTTCGGTTTTCGAGAGACGTCAATCTCGAAAGTCCGCCGCAACAGTTGATGGCAAGCCTTCAACCAATCGTGACGCAAGTTGGTGCGCTTGATTGGTGTGGATTGCTGTTTTGGTGCGCTTTCCATAGGACGTAGTAGATGGATAACCCAAGCAGTGCGGTAGAAGTCCTGATTCACGGTGCCAATACCCTGTTCATCCTGATGGGTGCTGTGATGGTCCTGGCGATGCATGCCGGTTTTGCCTTTCTCGAGGTCGGGACCGTACGCCTGAAAAATCAGGTCAATGCCCTGTCAAAAATCATCGCCGACTTTGCCGTCTCGACATTGGCGTATTTCTTTATCGGCTATTGGGTCGCATACGGTGTGACCTTTCTGCGGCCAGCGGATCAGCTTATTGCCGAAAACGGCTATTCACTGGTCAAGTTCTTCTTCTTGCTGACGTTCGCTGCAGCGATACCGGCGATCATTTCCGGCGGCATTGCCGAGCGCGCCAAATTCGGGCCGCAACTGTGCGCTACCTTGCTGATCGTGGCGTTCGTCTACCCGTTCTTCGAAGGCATGATGTGGAACGGCAATTTCGGCGTTCAGGTCTGGCTGGAAGCGCAGTTTGGTGCCCCGTTCCATGATTTCGCCGGCTCGGTAGTGGTGCACGGTATGGGTGGTTGGCTCGCTTTCGGCGCAGTGATTCTGCTCGGTCGACGCAACGGTCGATACCGCGATGGCCGTCTGGTGGCCTTCGCCCCGTCGAACATACCGTTCCTGGCACTGGGATCATGGATCCTCATCGTCGGCTGGTTCGGCTTCAACGTGATGAGTGCTCAGACGCTTGAGGGCGTCAGCGGGCTGGTGGCGATCAACTCGCTGATGGCCATGGTTGGCGGAACGGCGGCCGCATGGGCGGTTGGCCGCAACGACCCAGGCTTTCTGCACAACGGGCCGTTGGCTGGGTTGGTAGCGGTCTGCGCAGGCTCAGACCTGATGCATCCCATCGGTGCACTGGCGACGGGCGTAGTAGCGGGTGCCTTGTTCGTCTGGGCATTCACCGCGGCCCAGGCCAAATGGAGGATCGACGATGTGCTCGGCGTCTGGCCATTGCATGGCCTCTGCGGCGTTTGGGGCGGGCTGGCTTGCGGGATATTTGGTCAGCATGCCCTTGGGGGACTTGGCGGCATCAGCCTTATCAGTCAAGTGATAGGCACGGGCTTGGGTGTGCTGGTTGCGCTCGTGGGCGGCTTCCTGGTCTACGGCGTGCTCAGGTCCACTGTTGGCATTCGTCTGAGCCAGGAAGAAGAATTCAACGGTGCCGACCTGTCGATCCACCGCATCGGTGCGTTGAGCCACGACTGACTTGATGATGCCGGCCGCACGATGCGGCCGGCTTTTGGTGATTCGGGTTGATTGCCGCTGTGCGATCCCTTAGCTGCCCGTTCGATCGACCGTGTCGGTCTCGCCGGCATAGGCGCGCATGAACAGGGCGACGCAATCCTCGACATGCCGCTTCCCATCTTCGGCGTCCAGTCGCTCGGCATAGCCGATCAGCAGACGAAAATGAGCGGCGCCTTTAATCAACGAACAGAAATGTTCCGCTGCGCGCATCGGCTCGGGCACATCCAGCAACTGGCACCGGTGCGCCTGGTCGAGCAGCTGCTCCAGATCGAGCAACAGCTTCTGTGGGCCTGCATCGAAGAACATCCGCGACAGCGTCGGGTTCTGGGCCGCCATTGCCACCATCAGTCGGTGCAGGCCGATGGATTCGGGGCTGATGACCAGCTCGTGAAAAGCCTGGGCAATATCCAGCAGGACCGAACGGAACTCACGGCCATCCTCCAGCACGAACAGCCGGCGCGGCAGACGCGTCTCGCAGGTTGCCTTTACCGCAGCGCCGAACAGCGCCTCCTTGTCTTTGAAATGACTGTACAGCGTGAGCTTCGATACGCCCGCTTCGGCGGCGATGGCGTCCATGCTGCTGCCTTCATAGCCATTGCCGAGGAACAGAGTTTGGGCAGCCGCCAGGATCGCTTCGCGCTTGGCGGGGTCCTTCGGACGGCCTGGGCCAGACGGTACGGGTGAGCTTTCGGTCATGGGCGTTTTTAATACTAGACTGGTGAGTTCGGTATTTTTACTATACCGCGCAGTATAAGTATTAGAACCCGCCTCGCGACAGAGAGAGATTCGACGTGTTCCGACATGCCTTGCCCTTCCTCGGTGTTTTTGGTTTCGTTTTGCTTGCCGGTTGCGGCAATGGCGAGCCTGAGCAACTCTCGACGCGGCCGGTGATGGTAGTTCAGCCACAGCCCGCCAGTGAGGCCTTTGAAAGCTATCCGGGCGAGGTGCATGCGCGCTACGAACCCGAACTGGCGTTTCGCATTGCAGGCAAGGTCACGGAGCGGATGGTCGAAGCCGGCGAGCGGGTGAGCAAGGACCAACCATTGGCCAAGCTCGATCCGCAGGATGTGCGACTGCAACTCGAGGGTATGCGTGCTCAGGTGGCGGCGGCGGAAGCCAACTTGCGGGTCGCCCGCGCCGAGCATGAGCGCTACAAGACCTTGATGGATCGCCAACTGGTCAGTCGCTCGCAATTCGACTCTTCTGAAAACGTCTATCGCTCCGCACAGGCACGTCTGCAACAAGCCCGTGCGGAATTCGACGTGGCCAACAACCAGGTCGGCTACGCCATCCTGCGAGCGACGCACGAAGGCGTGGTTGCTCAGCGTCGGGTTGAGGTGGGGCAAGTAGTTGGCGCTGGTCAGACGGCGTTTGTCCTGGCTGCCGATGGCGAACTCGAGGTGGCCATTAACCTGCCGGAGCAGGCGCTGGAACGCTACTCGGTCGGCCAACCGGTGTCGGTGGAAATCTGGTCGCAGCCGGGCAAGACGTATGCCGGCCACATCCGCGAGCTATCGCCAGCTGCCGACGCCCAGTCCCGGACCTACTCAGCGCGCGTTGCCTTCGATGATGCCGAGGTGCCTGCCGAACTTGGCCAGAGCGCGCTGGTTTCGATCCGCAGCAATGGCGAGGTGCCCTTGGCTGTGCCGCTTTCGGCGGTCACGGCCGAGCAGGGCAACGCTTACGTCTGGCGAGTCAGGGAGGACGCCACTCTTGAGCGCGTCGTCGTACAAGCGGGGGCCTTCGGTGAATCCTCGGTGCCGATTCTCAAAGGCTTGCAGGCCGACGATTGGATTGTGTTGGCGGGTGTGCAGATGCTCCACGAGAACCAGGCGGTGAGGGCGGTCGATCGTGATAACCGTCCGGTCGTGCTGGCAGCGCAGGAGTAATCACGATGCGCTTCAATCTTTCCGCCTGGGCGCTGGGTAACCGGCAGATCGTTGTCTATCTAATGCTGTTGATGGCCGTGGTCGGGGCGCTCTCTTACAGCAAGCTCGGTCAGAGCGAGGACCCGCCCTTTACCTTCAAGGCGATGGTAATTCAGACCCAGTGGCCCGGCGCGACTGCCGAAGAAGTCTCGCAGCAGGTCACCGAGCGCATCGAAAAGAAGCTGATGGAAACGGGAGAGTACGAGCGCATCGTGTCCTTTTCACGGCCGGGCGAATCCAACGTGACGTTCATGGCGCGCGATTCGATGCACTCCGAGCAGATCCCTGACCTCTGGTATCAGATCCGGAAGAAGATCGGCGACATCCGCCACACCTTGCCCGCCGGTGTGCAGGGCCCATTCTTCAATGATGAATTCGGCACCACGTTCGGCAACATCTACGCGTTGACCGGCCAAGGCTTCGATTACGCCGTGCTCAAGGATTACGCCGATCGCATCCAGTTACAGCTGCAGCGTGTCGCAAACGTCGGCAAGGTCGAGCTGATCGGTCTACAGGACGAGAAGATTTGGATTGAGCTTTCCAACGTCAAGCTGGCCAATCTCGGCGTGCCGCTGGAGGCAGTCAAACAGGCGCTTGAAGCGCAGAACACCGTCATGTCGGCGGGATTCGTCGAGACACCCAGTGACCGTGTTCAGCTACGCGTCACCGGTAGCTTCGAGACGGTAAAGGAAATTCGCGACTTCCCCATCCGGGTCGCCGGCAGCACCTTCCGCATCGGTGATGTTGCCGAGGTCTATCGCGGTTTCAACGATCCGCCCGCGCCACGCATGCGCTATATGGGCGAACCGGCGATCGGCCTGGCGGTGTCGATGAAACCCGGAGGCGACATCCTCGTGCTCGGCGAGGCGCTGCAAGAGGCGTTCGCACGATTGCAGCAGGAATTGCCAGCGGGCATGCAGTTGCGCAAGGTCTCGGACCAGCCTGCGGCCGTGAAGACAGGTGTGGGCGAGTTCGTCCAGGTGCTGATCGAGGCCCTGGTGATCGTGCTGCTGGTGAGCTTCTTCTCGCTGGGTGTCCGTACGGGGCTGGTGGTCGCGCTGTCGATCCCACTCGTATTGGCCATGACCTTCGCGGCCATGCATTACCTGGACATCGGTCTGCACAAGATTTCCCTGGGTGCGCTGGTGTTGGCGTTGGGGCTCATGGTGGATGACGCGATCATCGCCGTGGAGATGATGGCGATCAAAATGGAGCAGGGGTTCGACCGGCTCAAGGCCGCGAGTTACGCCTGGACCAGCACGGCCTTTCCGATGCTCACCGGTACGCTGATCACCGCAGCGGGCTTTCTACCGATCGCCACCGCGCAGTCCAGTACGGGCGAATACACCCGTTCGATCTTTCAGGTAGTGACCATCGCCCTGATCGCCTCTTGGATCGCCGCCGTAGTGTTCGTGCCCTTGTTGGGCGAGAAGCTGCTGCCCGATCTGGCCAAGCGTCATGCGCAAAAGCATGGCGGCAGCGATCAGGGTCACGACCCGTATTCGACGCCGTTCTACCAGCGCGTGCGGCGCGTGATCCATTGGTGCGTGCAGCGGCGCAAGACGGTCATCATCCTGACCTTGTTGGCGTTCGTCGGCGCGATCGGCTTGTTCCGCATCGTGCCGCAACAGTTCTTTCCCGCCTCCGGTCGTCTGGAGCTGATGGTCGATCTGAAGCTCGCTGAAGGTGCGTCGCTCAAGGCCACCGAAGCCGAGGTCCATCGCCTTGAGGAGATGCTCAAGGACCGCGCCGGCATCGACAATTATGTGGCCTATGTCGGTAGCGGGTCGCCGCGCTTTTACCTGCCGCTGGATCAGCAGTTGCCGGCCACCAGCTTCGCTCAGATCGTGGTATTGGCCGACAGTATCGAGCAGCGTGAGGCGTTACGTAGCTGGCTGATCGAGCGATTGCGGGAAGATTTCCCGACCTTGCGCGGCCGCGTCAGTCGCCTGGAAAACGGTCCGCCCGTGGGCTATCCGGTGCAGTTCCGGGTCACTGGTGAGCATATCGATGTGGTGCGCAAGCTGGCACGTCAGGTCGCGGCCAAGGTGCGCGAGAACCCCTATGTGGCTAACGTCCATCTCGACTGGCAGGAGCCGAGCAAGGTGGTCTGGCTGAACGTGGATCAGGATCGTGCCCGTGCGTTGGGCGTCAGTACGGTTGAACTGTCGAACTTCCTCAAGCGCACCTTCACCGGCACCACGGCGAGCCAGTTCCGGGAAGATAACGAGCTGATCGAGATCCTGATCCGTGGCACCGCACGCGAACGCGAAACCCTGTCGATGTTGCCCAGTCTGGCGATTCCCACGGCCAGCGGCCGCAGTGTGCCTTTGTCGCAGGTCGCAACCCTGGAATACGGCTTCGAAGAGGGCGTGATCTGGCATCGCAATCGGATGCCGACGGTAACGGTGCGTGCCGACATCTATGGCGATCAGCAGCCGGCCTCGCTGGTGCAACAGATCGAGCCGACCCTGAGTGAGGTACGCGAGGCGCTGCCCAGCGGTTACCTGCTGGAAGTCGGCGGTACCGTCGAGGACTCCAGTCGCGGCCAGGCCTCGGTGAATGCCGGAATGCCGCTGTTCATCATTGTTGTGGTGAGCCTGCTGATGCTGCAGCTGAAAAGCTTCTCACGTTCGGCGATGGTGTTCCTGACCGCACCGCTGGGGCTGATTGGCGTAGCACTGTTCCTATTGTTGTTCGGCAAGCCGTTCGGTTTCGTAGCGATGCTCGGCACCATCGCGCTGTCCGGCATGATCATGCGCAACTCGGTGATTTTGGTGGATCAGATCGAGCAGGACATTGGCGCGGGGCAGGATCGTTTCAATGCCATCATCGATGCCACGGTGCGGCGCTTCCGGCCCATCGTGCTGACAGCGCTGGCGTCGGTGTTGGCGATGATACCGCTGTCACGCAGTGTGTTCTTCGGACCGATGGCGGTGGCGATCATGGGCGGGTTAATCGTCGCGACTGCGCTGACATTGCTGTTTTTGCCAGCGCTTTACGCCGCCTGGTTCCGGGTAAAGGAACCGCCTCAGCGTTAAAGGCGGGGTTCAGTCGGTAGCCGCCGCTTCGCTTCGAGTGCCGTCTTTTTACATATTCAGGGCGCGTCCGATCGGTTGGCGACGAACGGTTGGAGCCGGTGAAACCCGTCGGACACGGTGTCCTGAGGCTGTTGACCAGCCCTTCATGGCGGTCGGCATTTGTTCGTGCGGAGGGGGGCAGTAGCGCCAAAAACCGCGCAGAGGCGCTGCCCGCTGAGGTCTACCGATTGCAGGATGTCCGGCTGCAGGCTCGCCTCGGTTTCTATCCCCGTTGAGTCGAGTGATTGCGCCATTGAATTAGCCCTGAAATTCGTTCGCAGACCGCCGTTTTGAGCCCTTCCGTTCGTCTGTTCGAGCACGTCGAGCGATGCCTCGACAGCTAAGCTTAAGCCTGTATTTTTTTTATCAGAAGCCAGGCCGGAAACGATGGGCGCAGTATGGCGAAACGACACATCTCGGGCAGACGGCAGCAAGCGCGCGCCATCTGCTGACAAGCCTGGGCGAACACGTACTCACGGGGGCCGTCTGGCGCGCCGCATGGGAGTGTTCCTGGGCGTTTCATTGCTTGCCGGGGGCGGTTATGCCGCCTGGCATGAGATGCACACCTCGAAACTGCAGGCGCTGTGGCTTAACCGTTACGCCGAGAATCTGGACTACCAGCTCGAGCCCGGTGCGAGCCGCAGTATCAAGTTTCCCGAGGCGGGACCATTCGACCGCCGTCTGGGCTATGCGGCCTTGCCGACGTTCCTGGAACGGCTGACCCAACGGGGGTTCAGTGTGCAGCAGCAGGTGAGTTTTTCGCCCGCGTTGCTGCGCTACGTCAACCGTGGCTTCTTCGTGCCCTATCCGGAAAAATCCCAGGCAGGATTGACCATCGACGATTGTCGAGGCGAGCCCCTGTATGCCAACAGTTATCCGCACCAATACTACGAGACCTTCGATGACGTACCGCCGGTCATCGCGATGAGCCTGCTGTTCATCGAGGATCGCGGGCTGCTCGACGCCGGCCGCCCACGAGCCAACCCCGCGGTGGATTGGCCACGTTTCACCATGGCGGCGGTCAGCCAGCTCGAGAAGAAGCTCGGCCTGCCGGTCCAGGCGGCTGGCGGCAGTACCTTGGCAACGCAGGTCGAGAAATACCGTCATTCGCCGGAAGGGCGCACGGGCAACGCTGAGGAAAAGATTCGGCAGATGATTTCTGCCAGCGTCCGTACCTACCGCGAAGGCCAGCAGACCATGGTCACCCGGCAGCGCATCGTGCGTGACTACCTCAACAGCGTGCCGCTCTCGGCCGCCTACGGCCACGGCGAGGTGCACGGCATCGCCGACGGTCTGCGCCTCTGGTACGGCGCCGATTTTGCCGAGGTCAACCGGGTGCTCGATGCTCGCCGTAACGCGGGCGTTAGCTATGAAACGCAGGGGCTGGCGCTGCGTCAGGTGCTCTCGCTGCTGATCGCTCAGCGGCGCCCGTCGTATTACCTCGGGGCAGGGCGCGACGCCATGGCGGAACTCACCGACAGTCATATCCGCCTGTTGGCCAACGGCGGCGTCATCAATACACGGCTGCGTAATGCCGCCTTGCAGCAGAAGGTTGTGTTCCGGGACCTGCGCCTCGAGCCGGGTATCCGAGAGGTGCCTTCCAGCAAAGGCATCACGGCGGCTCGGATGCGCCTCAGCAACCTGCTGGGTGTTTCGTTGTATGAACTCGATCGTCTCGATCTGGCCGCGACCACGCCGCTGCACGGTGAACTGCAGGGGCAGATCAGCAACTACCTGCATCGACTGGCCGATCCGGCGTTCGCGGGCGAGGCGGGTTTGTTCGGCGAGCGCATGTTGTCACCTGAGCGTACCGGCGACGTGCGCTACAGCTTCACACTGTTCGAGCGCGGCGAGCAGGGCTTTCGCGTGCGGGTGCAGACCGATAACACCAACCAGCCGTTCGATATCAACGAGGGCAGCAAGCTGGAGCTGGGTTCGACCGCGAAGCTGCGGGTATTGACGACTTATCTCGAGGTCATTGCCGAGCTGCACGAGCGCTACGCGACGAGCGATGTCGCCACCTTGCGCAAGGCCGAGGCGCTGGATCCGCTGACCCGCTGGGCCCTGGCGTATCTTATTCAGCATGAGGATCGCAACTTGCCGGCGATGCTTGATGCCGCGCTGGAACGACGCTACTCGGCCAGCCCGACCGAGCGCTTCTTCACGGGCGCCGGCATGCACCGGTTCGGCAACTTCCGTCATCAGGACGATGGCCGCCTGCCGACCATGCGTGAAGCCCTACAGGAGTCGATCAACCTGCCTTTTGTTCGGTTGATGCGTGATCTGGTGAGCTACAGCACCTATCAGACTTCCAACGGCGCCGAGTTGCTCAGAACTGACGACAATCCCGAGCGGCGGGAATACCTGCAGCGCTTTGCCGACCGTGAGGGCTCGGTGTTTCTCCAGCGCTTCTGGCGCAAGTACCGCGACAAGAGTGCAGACGAACGCATCGAAGCACTGCTGGACGGCATGCGGCCAACACCATCGAGGCTGGCTGCGGTGCATCGTTATCTGATGCCCGAGGCAGATCGAGCAGCGTTCGAGCGATTCCTCAAGGCCCGTCTGCCGACTGCGGACCTCACCGACAAGGCGCTCGACTCGCTGTACGAGCGCTATGCGCCGGGGTCGTACAGCTTGCCGGATCAAGGCTACATAGCCCGGGTCCACCCGCTGGATCTATGGCTGCTGGGTTATCTGATCAAGCATCCCGAGGCGGGTATTACCGAAGTGATCGCGGCCAGTAGCGCCGAGCGCCAGGAAGTGTATGGCTGGCTGTTCCGCAGTCGCCACAAGAGCGCACGGGACAGCCGCATCCGCATCATCCTGGAAGTTGAGGCGTTCACTGATATCCATCGCCGTTGGCAGCGTCTGGGCTATCCGTTCGACCATCTGGTGCCGTCGCTGGCCACCGCGCTGGGCAGTTCAGGTGATCGTCCGGCGGCGCTGGCCGAGTTGATGGGCATCATCGTCAACGACGGCGTGCGGCTGCCGAGCGTGCGCATCGACAGCCTGCATTTCGCCAGTGACACGCCGTACGAGACTCGCCTCGGCATCCAGCCGGATGTGGGTGTGCGGGTGCTGCCGAGTGAGGTTGCGACGGCTTTGCGCGAAGCGCTTGCAACTGTGGTCGAGGGCGGCACGGCGCGGCGCCTGCGTGGCAGCTTTGTGCAGGCTGACGGTGAAGCCCTGCGTGTTGGCGGCAAGACCGGAACGGGTGACAACCGGATCCAGACCGTTGGGGCCGGCGGCCGGCTGATCAGCTCGCTGGCGCTGAATCGCACCGCAACCTTCGTGTTCTACCTCGGGCCGAACCACTTCGGCACGCTGACCGCCTATGTTCCGGGGCGCGGCGCGGACAGCTTCCGCTTTACCTCGGCGCTGCCGGTGCAGGTGCTCAAAGGCATGGCGCCGATCCTGCAACCGTACCTGCAACCCGGCGCGCAGACGCAATGCCAGCCGGTCGGTGCGCCGCTGGAGCCGACGCTGACGGCGAGCACTAAGAAGTCCTGACGATAGCGGTTCGAGCGGTCGGGGATACTTGACCGCTCTGATCTCTTCTCGCAGTTGCCTTTGCCGAACACTCCGCGCTCGGCGACACTCATCCTTTTTGCGGGCCCAATCGGGGGCCTTGCATGGGATTGAGGGGCGACGATGAAACTGCCGATCTATCAGGTCGATGCATTTACCCATGAGCTGTTCAAAGGCAACTCCGCGGCGGTCGTGCCGCTTCAGCAATGGCTGAGTGACGCGCAGATGCAGGCCATTGCCGTGGAAAACAACCTCTCCGAAACCGCCTTTCTCGTGCGTGAGCCTGATGGGGCTTTTCACATTCGCTGGTTCTCACCGATCACCGAAATCGATTTTTGCGGGCACGCCACCTTGGCCAGTGCTTTCGTCCTGTTAGGGCAGATGCTGGCGACGGCTCCGCTGGTCTTCCGTGCGGCCGCAGTAGGCGATATCAGCGTCGCTCAGTTGGACGATGGCTTGCTGGAGATGAGCTTTCCCAACCGTACCCCGGAACCCGTCGAAAACCCGCCGGTCGAGCTGTTCAATGGCCTTCGCACCTTGCCGCAGGCGGTGTTGAAAAGCAGCCAGGCCTGGTTTGCCGTGTACGAAGATGAAGATCAGGTGCGGCAGCTATCACCTGATCTCGCGCTGCTCAAGTCACTGGCGCCACTGGATGTCGTGGCGACCGCGCCGGGACGTCAGCAGGATTTCGTCTCGCGCTATTTCTGGCCGGCCAACGGCGGCGACGAGGACCCGGTCACCGGCTCCATCCATGCCGGGCTGGCGCCGTACTGGAGCGAACGGCTGGGCAAGACGCAGTTGCTGGCATTGCAGGCCTCAAGCCGAAGTGGGTTGCTGCACTGCCGGGTCGAAGGCGAACGGGTTTTTGTCGCCGGGCATGCGGTCCTGTATTTGCAGGGCACGATTGAGGTGTAGTTCCCGGTTAGGGAACAGGGGCGCTCGCGTCACGCAGCGCCGCTATCGAACCGGGCGCTAGAACGACTTCACGATCCGCCCGAGCAGCTCCATCGCTTCCTCGCTGCGCTCGTCCCAAGGATGGCCGTAGTTCAGGCGTGCGCAATTGCGAAAGCGCCGGGTGGCTGAAAAGATCGGGCCCGGAGCGAGGCTGATGCCCTGCGCGAGCGCCAGTTGCAACAATTGCAGCGAATCGACCCGCTCGGGAAATTCGAACCAGAGGAAGTAGCCGCCGCTGGGCCGCGTTACCCGGGTGCTGGCAGGGAAGTGACGCGCGGCGGAGGCAAGCATTTCGCCCTGCTGACGTTCCAGTGCATGACGCAGCTTACGTAAATGGCGGTCGTAGCCCCCATGTTGCAGATAATCAGCGATAGCCGCTTGGGCCGGCACCGAGGGAGAAATCGTCGTCATCAGCTTGAGGCGGCTGATCTGTTCGGCATAGCGGCCGCCCGCGACCCAGCCGATCCGGTAACCCGGTGCCAGGCTTTTGGAAAAAGATCCGCAATGCATTACCCATCCGTCACGGTCGTGGCTCTTGACCGGTTTCGGCGGCTCCTGGTTGAAGTACAGCTCGGCGTAGACGTCGTCTTCGATCAGCGGGACCTGATGGCGCTGCAGCAACGCATAGAGTTTCTCTTTGTTTGCCTCGCACATGCTCGCACCGAGCGGATTCTGCAGGCTGCTCATGAACCAGCAGGCCTTGATTGGCAGGCTGCCCAGGCGGCTTTCCAGGGTGTCCAGGTCGATTCCGTCTCGCGGATGCACCGGGATTTCCACAGCTTTGAGCTTGAGCCGCTCCAGCACCTGCAAGGTGGCATAGAACGCGGGCGCTTCGATGGCGACCAGATCCCCCGGCTCGGTGACCACCTGTAAACAGAGGTTCAACGCTTCCATCGCGCCGGTGGTGATTACCAGTTCGTCCAACGGCAGCATGACTCCGCTGACCATATAGCGCAGGGCGATCTGTCGACGCAGGTCGGGGTGACCGGTGGTCATCTCGGCGATCACTTCACGCCCCGGCATCTCGCGCACGGTCTGCGCCATGGAGCGGGCCAGACGTTGCAGGGGAAACAGGTCGGGACTGGGGAAGGCGGAACCGAACGGAACGGTGTCCGGATCGCGCAGCGAGGCGAGCACTGAGAACACCAGTTCACTAACGTCGACATCGGTGGTTTCGCTCAGCCGTGGGCTGATCTCAGGCTCGGGAAGCAGGCGTCTGGCGTGCTCGCGAACAAAATAGCCCGAGCGCGCCCGGGCCTGGATCAAACCGCGATCCTCCAGCAGGTAGTACGCCTGGAACACGGTGGAGGGACTAACGCCGTAGGTGCGACTGGCATGGCGCACGGACGGCACCTTTTCGCCTGGCGCCAGCACGCCGGAGCGGATCAGTTCGGCAATTTCGTCAGCGAATTTCTCGTAGCGTTTCATCTGCTTCTGCTTCACCAAGGGACAATATCGGCCAGCCGCGTGCGCACTGCCACCATCCTATCGAACCCTTGGTGCAATGAAGGTACTCGGAGCCGTTACCTGGCATGCCGGGTCGCTCGCGTCAGTGACCGAGAAGTGCAGCTTCTCGTGCGCGTCCACATTGTCGTCAACGAGCGCCACGCTGACCGGGACATCGACGATCTCGCCTGCGGCCAGGCTGATTTGGTGCGGGCCGTGCAGCTCGTAGGGGCCTTCGCCCAGGGTGATCAGATAGTCGTGCGGCTGCTGGGTTTTATTGATCACCTTCAAGCTGTACATGTTTTCGATCTGGCCCTCAGTATTTTCTCGGTAGAGGGTGCGGTCCTTGGTTACATCCAGGGATAACGTTGGTCGCGCTTCCAACGCCCAGACGAAGGCACCGATCATAATCACCAGCGCTCCGGCATAGCCGATCAGACGCGGTCGCAGCAGCCTGGTCTGGCCGCCTTCAAGCGCACGTTCGGAGGTGTATCGGACCAGACCCCGGGCGTAGCCCAACTTGTCCATGACGCTGTCGCAGGCGTCGATACAGGCACCGCAGCTCAGGCAATCGAGTTGCAGACCGTCGCGGATATCGATACCGGTGGGGCAGACCTGCACGCACAGCGTGCAGTCGATGCAGTCGCCAAGGCCTTCGGCCTTTGGGTTGGCGTCTTTGCGCCGCGCGCCTCGTTGTTCACCCCGGGCGGCATCGTAGGACACCACCAGCGTGTCGGCATCGAACATCACACTCTGGAAGCGCGAATAGGGGCACATGTGCACGCACACCTGTTCGCGCAGCCAGCCGGCGTTGATGTAGGTCGCGGCGGTGAAGAAGAACAGCCAGAACGCGGCGGTTCCGCCCAGCTGCAGGCTGTACAGATCGATGACCAGTTCACGGACCGGGGTGAAGTAGCCGACGAAGGCAATCGCCGTGGCCAGGCTTACGGCAAGCCAGACGGCGTGCTTGGCAGCGCGTCGTAACAGCTTGCTGATTGAAAGCGGGGCGGCGTCCAGTTTAATTCGCTGGCTGCGATCACCCTCGGTGACTTTCTCAGCCCACATGAACACCCAGGTCCAGGTGCTTTGTGGGCAGGCGTAGCCGCACCAGACTCGACCCGCGAGCACAGTGATGAAGAACAAGCCGAAGGCGGCGATGATCAGCAACGCCGATAATAGGATGAAATCCTGCGGCCAGAATGTCGCCCCGAAGATATGGAACTGTTGTTTGTTCAAATCCCATAGCACCGCCTGGCGTCCGCCCCAGGTCAGCCACTGGGTGCCGAAATAGAGCAGAAACAATAGTCCGCCGCCGACCAGGCGCAGATTGCGGAACAGGCCGGCAAAACTGCGGGTGTGAATCGGCCCGCCCGCCTGTGCCGGGGTCAGGCGTATCGGCTTGCGTGGATCAACGGTGTCGATGATTGTTGCGCGGATGCGTTCGGTCATTGGGGTGCCCCTGTCAGGCTATATCAGGCGGCGCCGATGATCTGATCAGGGTGTTTCGCATAACAGGCTCAGGTACTGCTGAAAAATACGCATCAGATGGTCGCTGCGCTGGTTTGGATATGCATCCGACGGGCCATCCAAGGCGTGCGCCCTCGTAGCGTAGGGGTTTGGCGACGACCTCTGTAATGTGGTCGCTGCACCGTGCCTGCACCGTGCGACGCTAGGCCACAGTCCGCGCAATCAGCTGATGCGGTTTTTCCGTGCGCATCTGCACCTGTTTCGAGGCGAGCGAGGCAAGTCATAGTCGCTCGCGTGTGGCCGATGCGTGCTGTCAGCGGCCGTTCCCTGCATGATTACCCGTTCCGCTCAACCGTTTTGATAGGACCCTCAATGATTCTCAAAGGCCTGACCTGGCTGGTCGTACTGCAGCTGCTTGGCAGCGTCATCCATCTCTCGCTGCTGCCAGCGCTGCCCGGTCCGATCATCGGCATGGTGCTGCTGTTCGGGCTGCTGTTGCTGCGCCGCGGCATTCCCGAGCCGCTGGAAAAAACCGCCGCGCTGCTGCTGCAGTATCTGCCGTTGCTGTTGATCGTGCCGGCGGCGGGAATCATGACCAGCAGCGAGGCCTTGCTTGCAGACCTGCCGGCGATTGCCGCCGGGCTGGTGTTGTCGCTGGTGGTGACCGTGCCGTTCTGCGGCTGGCTGATGCAGCGGCTGATCCGACGCATGGACCGCCGAACGGAGGACCAGGCATGAGCGGCGTCGACTGGCATAGCGTTTGGACGGTGACCCTTGATCATCCGCTGTTCTCAGTGGCGCTGACGTTGATTGCCTTTCAACTGGCACTGGCGTTGTACCGACGCAGTGGTTGGCTGGTGTTGCAGCCGGTCATGGTCGGCATGCTGCTGGTGGTTGGCACGCTTTACCTGTGTGGCATCGACTATGCGAGCTATCGCGCCGACGCCTCGATGATCGCCGTGCTGGTCGGCCCGGCGACCGTGGCGCTGGCCGTGCCGCTGTACCGCCATATCCGCCGCATCCAGCAGCTGTTCTGGCCGATCCTCATCACGCTGGTGTCCGGTGGTGTACTCGGCGTTGCGCTGACCTTGGCGATCGCTGGCGCGCTGGGCGCGGATCTGTCGGTGCTGATGAGCCTCTCGCCCAAGGCGGCGACCATGCCGATCGCGATGTTGGTGGCCGAACAGCTGGGTGGCCTGGCGTCTTTGGCAGCGGTATTCGTCATGCTCACCGGGGTCATCGGCACCGCGCTTGGGCCGTTGTTGCTGGGCTGGGCCGGCGTCGATCATCCGGCGGCACGAGGCTTGAGCTATGGCATCAACGCGCACGCCATCGGCACGGCGAGGGCGCTGGAGGAAGGTGACGAGTGCGGCGCATTCGCGGCGCTGGGGATGAGTCTGCTGGGCATTCTGATCGCATTGTTCCTGCCGCTGGTGCTGGGCTGAGGGTTTCTGTTGCATCGGCAGCTGTTGCGGTTGGCCCGGCTACGCCTAGGCTTAGGGCTCTTCCCTCAGGAGCAGTCCCATGTTCGAGCAGTTCCAGCGTAACGAGTGTGAGGTCAACGGCGTTCGGATCAACTATCGCAAGGGCGGCTCCGGTCCGCCTCTGCTCTTGCTGCACGGATACCCGCAGACGCACGTAATCTGGCACAAGGTGGCCGATCAGCTGGCTCAGCGCTTCACCGTTGTGGCGGCTGACCTGCGCGGTTACGGCGATAGCAGCAAGCCCGAAGGCGGCGAGGATCATATCGCCTACAGCAAGCGCGAGATGGCGCGCGACCAGGTGGAGCTGATGCGCGCGTTGGGCTTCGAGCGCTTCGACCTGCTCGCCCACGACCGCGGGGCGCGGGTCAGTCATCGGCTGGCCATGGATCACCCGCAGGCCGTGCGGCGGCTTATCCTGCTGGATATCGCGCCGACCCTGGCGATGTACAGCCAGACCGACGAAACCTTTGCTCGCGCCTACTGGCACTGGTTCTTCCTGATTCGTCCGGCGCCGCTGCCGGAAACGCTGCTCGAGGCCGACCCCGAACTTATCCTGCGCACCGCCGTGGCCACCCGCGCCGATCATGTGCATCCGTTCAGCAAGGCTGCGTTCGCCGAGTACCTGCGATGCATGAAGCTGCCCGGCACCGTTCATGCGTTCTGCGAGGACTATCGGGCCAGCGCCGGCATTGATCTCGACCATGATCGGCAAGACCGTGCCGCCAAGCGAATGATCGCCGCGCCGTTGCTGGTGCTGTGGGGTGCCAAGGGTGTGATCGAGCGTTGTTTCGATCCGCTTGAGGAATGGCGCGCGGTTGCGTCAGACGTGCAAGGCAAGGCCCTGCCAGGTGGGCACTACCTGCCGGAAGAAGTGCCCGAGCTGCTATTGGAAGAAGTGCTGGCGTTTCTCGCCTGAAATCGTCCATCGCGCGGCGGATATATCGATCATGGCGATAGGTTCGTACAGAAAAATCCAACCATGTAATCGGCGATTCAATAGAAGATCACCTCATTCCGTCACTCGGCGCGCCTGTCGCCGAGGCGGCCACCGTTTAGAGGTCTCTCAAATGATCGACATTCGCCCCCGCGCCGAGCTCGGCAGCGCTCAGCATGGTTGGTTGGATACCCGTCATCACTTTTCCTTCGCTGAATACCACGACCCGGCCCGCATGCACTGGGGACACTTGCGGGTCTGGAATGACGACAGCATCGCACCGCATTCCGGCTTCCCGAGCCACCCGCATCGCGACATGGAAATCATCACCTACGTGCGCAAAGGCGCGATCACCCATGAGGACAGCCTCGGCAACCGCGGCCGAACCGTGGCGGGCGACGTCCAGGTGATGAGCGCCGGCACCGGCATCACCCACAGCGAATACAACCTGGAAGACGAGACCACCGAGATTTTCCAGATCTGGATCTACCCGGATCAGTCCGGCTTGCCGCCTGCCTGGGGCACCCGGCCTTTCCCGGCCGGTGAGCGCGCCGGCAGCTTCGTCACTTTGGCCAGCGGGATGGCAGAGGACGGCGATGCCTTGTCCATTCGAGCCGATGCCCGCCTGGTTGCGGCGACACTTTCTGCCGGTCAGGTTGCCGAATACCAGATTGGCGCGGACCGGAAGGTCTACATGGTTGCGGCCAGTGGGCGTATCGAAGTCGGGGAGCGAATCGCGGCGGCAGGTGATGGGGTGGCAGTGCGAGATGAGAAGCAGCTGAGCATCAAGGCGTTGGAAGACAGTGAAATCGTGCTGGTCGACGTTCGCTGAACGTATCGACTTCCACTACTCGAACCGAAACACAACCCAGGAAGAGGAAACTGAAAATGGCGAAGATTCTCGTGGTGTATCACTCAATGTATGGCCACATCGAAACCATGGCCAATGCAGTGGCCGAAGGTGCGCGTCGTGTCGAAGGCGCTGAAGTGACCATCAAGCGCGTGCCGGAAACCATGCCGCAAGAGGCTTTCAAGAATGCCGGCGGCAAGGTCGACCAGGAGGCACCGGTCGCCAATCCGGCCGAGTTGGCCGATTACGACGCGATCATCTTTGGTACGCCGACTCGCTTCGGCAACATGTCCGGGCAGATGCGTACCTTCCTCGATCAGACCGGTGGGCTCTGGGCCAAGGGCGCGCTGCACGGCAAGGTTGCCAGCGTGTTTACTTCGACCGGCACCGGCGGCGGTCAGGAGATGACCATTACCTCGACCTGGACCACTTTGGCGCACCACGGAATGATCATCGTGCCCACCGGCTACGGTATCGGCGAGTTCTTCGACATTTCGGAAGTGAATGGCGGCACGCCGTACGGTGCCTCGACCATCGCTGGCGGTGACGGCTCGCGTCAACCTTCCAATAAAGAACTGACCATTGCCCGTTACCAGGGCGAGCTGGTGGCCCAGACCACGGTCAAGCTGAAAGGCTGAAAGGCTGAAAGGCTGATCGGCTGTGAAGGTGCCGGGTGGCTTGGCTCGCCCGGCGTCCTGGCCCTATCAGCCGTCATGCAGCAACCCGTACATCAGCTCATCGACATAGCCGGTGTCGCTGGCACGTTTGTAGGCCGCCCGCTGAGTGCCTTCGTGAACGAAGCCCAGACGTTCATAAAAGGTGATGGCGCGGGGATTGTCCGCTTCGACTGTCAGCTCGACACGCGTGATGCCCGCTCGCTGCAGCCGCGCAAGGGCGTCCTGCATCATTCCCATGGCGATACCTCGGCCTTGAGCTTCCGGCGCCACGGCCAAGGTTCCAAGGTAGGCGACATGGGCAGCACGACCGACGTGCCGCTGCGCCTTGTAGAAGCCCATTACTTCCCCATCGACTTCGTATACGTAGAAACAGCCACTCTCGAACAACGGGTCGAACACCTTGCCGAACGCCTCGCGCGTCATCGGATCGAAGCCCAGGAAGGGCACCACTGATTCGTGCATGTAGATGTCGTAGACCCGATCAAAATCGGTAGGCGCGACCAGTCGGCGCATATCCATCCTCCTAGGGCAGGGGCGCGAACAGCGCCTCGATATCACTCGGCTCCAGTTGCCAGCCACCTTGATCACCGGCATCCAGCACGCCTGCGGCCAGTTCGGCTTTGCGTTGCTGCAGTTGCTGGATCTTTTCTTCGACGGTAGCGCGAGCGATCAGCTTGTAGACAAACACCGGTTTGCTCTGGCCGATACGGTGCGCGCGGTCGGTGGCCTGGTTCTCCGCGGCCGGGTTCCACCAGGGATCGTAATGGATCACGGTGTCGGCAGCCGTCAGGTTCAGACCGGTGCCGCCAGCCTTGAGGCTGATCAGAAACAGTGGGACTTCCCCATTCTGGAACCGCTTGACGGGAGTGCGCCGATCCTTGGTTTCGCCGGTGATCTGTACATAGTCGATGGTGCGGCTCTGCAGCTCTTCTTCAATCAGCGAGAGCATCGAGGTGAACTGTGAAAACAGCAGGATTCGTCGGCCTTCGGCGAGCAGCTCGGTCAGCATCTCCATCAGGCTGTCGAGTTTGCCAGAGGTGCCGCCCCGGACTGGCCGGGCGACGTCGCCCTTGACCAGGCGAAGATCGCAGCACACCTGACGCAGCTTGAGCAGTGCATCGAGGATGACGATCTGACTGCGCGCAAGGCCTTTGCGGTCGATCTCCTCGCGGACTTTGCTGTCCATCGCCAGTCGCACGGTTTCGTACAGGTCGCGCTGAGCCGGGCTGAGCTCGACCCAGTGCAATATCTCGTTTTTGGGCGGCAACTCCTGCGCGACCTGTTCCTTGCGTCGCCTGAGCAGGAAAGGCTTTATCCGCTTGGTGAGGTGCTCGAGCCGATCAGCGTCGCCGTATTTCTCAATAGGCGTGCGGTAGTCCCGGGTGAATTGCTTGGTATCTCCGAGCCAACCGGGCATGAGGAAATGAAACAGCGACCAGAGCTCGCCCAGATGATTTTCCAACGGCGTGCCGGTGAGGCAGAGGCGCTGGCGGGCGTCCAGACGTCCGGCAGCTTGCGCGGCCTTGCTGCTGGCGTTCTTGATGTTCTGGGCTTCGTCGAGCACCAGCACATGCAGCGGGACGTCTGCGAGCAACTCGATATCTCGGGGCAGCAGCGCATAGGTGGTGAGCAGCAGATCGTAGTCGGTCAGGTGCTGGTAGAGCTGTCGACGCGTCGTCCCGTGCAGGGTCGCCACTTTCAGCGATGGCGCGAAGCGGGCCGCTTCATCCTGCCAATTGGGGATGAGGGTAGTGGGCATCACGACAAGAGAGGGTCGGTCCAGCTTGCCCGCTTGCTTCTCCAGTAACAGGTGAGCAAGGGTCTGCAACGTTTTACCCAGGCCCATATCGTCGCCCAGAATGCCGCCGACCTCGAGGGCTCGTAGCGTTTGCATCCAGCGCAGGCCGTCCAGCTGATAGGGGCGCAGTGTTGCATTCAGGTCCCGCGGTGGGCTGATGTCTTCTTTGCGGTAATCGCGCAGTCGCTGGGCGAAATCCCGTAAATGCTCGCCGCCATGCCATTGCAGTGGGAGCGAATCGAGCCCAGCCAGCCGGGCCGCATCGGTTCGCTCCAGTCGTAAGTTCTCGCCGTTTGGTTGCTCTTGAAGATAAAGCTCCGAGAGGGTCGCCAAGATGGGTTTCAGGCGATCGAAGGGCAGCAGCACTTGCAGCGGTTGGTCATCTTCTTCGCGGCGCCGATCGATCTGCACCCGCAGGGTTTCGTCGTCGCCGCGTTGTGCCAGGGCGTGCGCAGAGAGCAGGGCCGGATTGCGTCGGATCAGCCCGAGCAGGACCGGCAATAGGCTGATTCGCTCACCTTCAACGATGATGCCGAGTTCCAGGTCGAACCAGCTGTGCTCGGGCGGATCTTCGACGTCCACGTACCAGGCATCAATCGCCGTCAGATCGTAGGCGAAGCCGGGCTGCATGGCGATCTGCCAGCCTTGCTCGCGCAGCGGGACCAGTTGGGTTTGGGTGAAATCGAGCCAGGCTGCCTCGCTCGGCAGCTCGAACATCTCGGCCGAATCCTTCGGCAACGCCTGACTCTGGCGCAGCGCTGGGCGAAAACCCAGTTGCTGCAACTGCTGACGCAGCGCCTGTTCCGCGTCTAGCCGGCGGGCGATGCTCAACACGCGAGCCCCTTCGGTCTGGCGTACGCGTTGGCCGGGCTTGGCTTTGCCGTGAACCTGGGTGTGGCCGTAGAGGAAAGTCAGCCCGGCACGATGCTGGTGCTCGCTCACCATGCGTCCGCTGCTGAGCTGGTAGTTGACCGACTGATGGCTGCCGAGGCTCAGGTGGGGCAGTGGAAGTAGGTCATCGACCTGATGTTCTACGGGCTTGGCGGGGGCCGGCAGCTGCGGGGCGATTTCATGCAGCGTCAGGCTGAACAGGGCGGCCTGGGCAGATGGAACCGCGGGTGCGTCGAGGAGGTGCCGAGCCAGTGGCATAGGCAGACCGTGATCGACCATGCCCATTTCGTTCCGGGCCCTGTCGACGTAGTACAGCGGGTCCACAGCTGTAAGCAGTTCGCCGTGGGGTTCGGCCATGTCCAATCCAGGCTGGAAACCCCCGTCGGTTTGCTCGTTCCAGTTGAAGCGTGCCTGCCGGGGCCGGCCGGGCTGCAGTGCGGGCTGATCCCAGCTGAGAAAGGCGCGACCGCTTTCGAGAATCAGGCGCAGGATTTCGCCGCCGTTCTCGCCGTTGGGCTTGAATCCATTGCCTGATGTGCGGCCCAGCGTTACCAGTGCGGCAATGCGCAAATCCAGCGGCTGCATGAAGGTCGGCTTGCGAAATCCGGCTTCACGCAATCCATAGTAGGGCTGTCGCTCGCCCCAGGTGCCGTCTTTGTGTTGACGCACCTTGTAGACCTCCACGGAGAAGTCAGGGCATAGCAGATAGTGCAGACACCAGCCTTGGCCAGTTTGCAGGTTGTCACCTAGCGCCTGTGGGAGCTGCGATAGCCATTGTTCCAGCCGGTCAGGGAAGCGCTCACCGGACTGCTCGCTCTGCTTGGCGGGCAGGCGCTCGGCTTGCGCTTCGAGGGACGCTATCAGGGCTACGCAATGCTTGCAGTTGAGGCCAACCGGACAGCTGCAGATGCAGCTGAGCCGGCCGTCGCGGGATAACTCCAGCGACTGACGATAGACGCTGCCAGCTGAACCGCGGCAGGTCGCTTCGACATACCGTGAATCCTCACGGACGATCCTGATGCGATTCTCCGCTGCGTACTGCAGGCCCCTGGCGATTGCGTTTTCGGAAAACGGTAATCGCCAGGCGGCGGGCAGGTTGGGGAGAAAGTCACCCTGCATCGGTGGATCGGGCGGGGAGTACAGGCGTCTTCGGCATCGTTACGGCTTTTCCACGGACAGACGTTCGAGCAATGCCTCAAGCGTGTTGAAGCGCTCTTCGGCACGCTCCATCGGCACCTGAAATTTGAACATCGTGGCGCCTTCGAACTTGTAACGGTTGGGTTGGCTCTGGATCAGTTTGATCAGCACCATCGGGTCGACGCTGGTATCCGCAGCGAACTCGATACGCCCCCCTTGAGGGCCGGCGTCGATCTTGGTGATGCCGAGGCTGGCCGCCTGCAGCTTAAGCAGAGTAAGCCTGACCAGATGCTTGGCAGGTTCAGGCAGCAGACCGAAGCGATCGATCATCTCGACCTGCAGTTCACGCAGACCGTTCTCGTCGGCGGCGTTGGCGATGCGCTTGTAGAGGATCAGCCGCGCATGCACATCTGGTAGGTAGTCTTCCGGAATCAACGCCGGGACGCGCAGATTGATCTCTGGTCCGCCCCCCAGCGGTTGATCGAGGTTCGGCTGTTCACCTTTCTGGATGGATTTGACCGCACGCTCGAGCATTTCCATATATAGCGTGAAACCGACCGCTTGAATCTGCCCGCTCTGGCCATCGCCGAGCAGCTCGCCCGCGCCGCGAATCTCCAGATCGTGGGTAGCGAGGACGAAGCCTGCTCCGAGATCCTGCGCGTTGGCGATGGCTTCCAGGCGCTTCTCGGCGTCTGGGGTCATGGCCTTGCGTGGTGGCGTCAGCAGATAGGCGTAGGCCTGGTGGTGGCTGCGTCCAACGCGTCCCCGCAGCTGATGCAGCTGGGCCAGGCCGAACTTGTCGGCACGTTCGATGATGATGGTGTTGGCGCTCGGTACGTCGATGCCCGTCTCGATGATGGTCGAGGCGATCAGCACGTTAAAGCGCTTGTGGTAGAAGTCGCCCATCACCTGTTCGAGTTCGCGTTCGCGCATCTGGCCGTGGCCTACGCCAATGCGGGCTTCCGGCACCAGTTCGGCAAGATCGGCGGCGCATTTCTCGATCGTCTTCACGTCGTTGTGCAGGTAATAGACCTGGCCACCGCGCAACAGCTCACGCAGCAGCGCTTCCTTGATCACAGAGTTCTGCTGCTCCATGACGAAGGTGCGCACCGACAGCCGGCGCGCAGGCGGCGTGGCGATGATGGAGAGGTCGCGCATGCCGGCGACGGCCATGTTCAAAGTCCGAGGAATCGGTGTGGCGGTCAGGGTGAGGATGTCCACCTCGCTGCGCAGCGCTTTGAGCTGTTCCTTCTGGCGCACCCCGAAGCGGTGTTCCTCGTCGATGATCACCAGCCCAAGGTTGGTGAACTTGACGTCGTCCTGCAGCAGTTTGTGCGTACCGATGAGAATGTCGACCTTGCCTTCGGCCAGCTCCTGCACAGCAGCCTGGATCTCCTTGGCCGATTTGAAACGGCTCATCACCTCGACGCGAACCGGCCAATCGGCGAAACGGTCGCGGAAGCTGTTGTAGTGCTGCTGGGCAAGTAGAGTGGTTGGCACCAGCACTGCCACCTGACGGCCACTGTGCACCGCGATGAAGGCGGCGCGCATGGCCACTTCGGTCTTGCCGAAGCCCACATCGCCGCAAATCAGGCGGTCCATGGGGCGGGGCGCGAGCATGTCGTTGCGAACCGCTTCAATAGCGGCCAGCTGATCTGGAGTCTCCTCGAACGGAAAGCCAGCGCTGAACGTCTCGTAGTCGAGCTGCGGGTCTTCGAACGCATGGCCTTCACGTGCAGCGCGTCGGGCGTAGATGTCGAGCAGTTCGGCGGCGACATCGCGGACCTGCTCGGCCGCTTTGCGCTTGGCCTTCTGCCAGGTTTCCGAGCCCAGGCGGTGCAGCGGCGCCAGTGCATCGTCGCTGCCGGTGTAACGAGCAATCAGGTGCAGGCTGGAGACCGGCACGTAGAGCTTGGCCTCTTCGGCGTACTGCAGCATCAGGAACTCGGCGGCCTGACCTTCGATCTCCAAGGTGACCAAGCCGTGATAACGGCCGACACCGTGGTCGATGTGGACCACCGGCGCGCCTTCGCGCAGTTCGGTGAGGTTCTTGATGACGTTCTCGCCGGCATCACGACCTTTTTCACGCCGGCGGCGTTGCATGATTCGCTGGCCGAACAGCGGGTTTTCGGCGATCAGCGCCAGGGCCGGGTCTTGCAGCAGCAAGCCGTCGTCGAGCGGGGCGATGGTGATCGCTAGACGCTCGCCGCTTTCAACGAACTGCGGCCAGCCAGCAACTTCCTGCGGACGCAGCTTCAGCCGAGCGAGCAGCTCGAGCAGAACCTCGCGACGCCCAGCCGATTCGGCGGTGAACAGTACGCGGCCTGGAAATTCGTCGAGAAAGCGTCGCAATGCACCCAAGGGTTCAGGTGCCTTGGCGTCGATCGCAAGCTCAGGGAAGCGGCTGGCTGGAAAGCGCTCGCGGCCGATGCCGGTTTCTACATCGTCCTGGCTGGCCACGATCCGCGGCCAGAGTTTCAGATGCGCAAAGCAGTCTTCGACCGCCATGAACAGCTCGGCGGGTGGCAGCAACGGGCGCTCAGGGTCGACGCGACGCTCTTCGTAGCGAGTACGGACGTCTTTCCAAAAGTGCTCCGCAGCCTGCTCGATTCCCGGCAGCGAGAACACCTGGGTGTCTCCCGGCAGATAATCGAACAGCGTCGAGGTCTCGTCGAAGAACAGCGGCAGGTAGTACTCGATACCGGCCGGCGTGATCCCCGTGGATAGATCCTGGTAAACCGGGCAGCGGCGGAAATCCACGTCGAAGCGCTCACGGAAGCGTGCGCGGAAGCCGGTGACCGACTCCTTCTTCAGCGGGAACTCGCGTGCCGGCAGCAAACGGATCGACTCGACTTTATCTATGGAACGCTGATTCTCTGGATCGAAGGTGCGCAGCGTTTCGATTTCGTCGTCGAACAGGTCGATGCGGTAGGGCAGGGGGCTGCCCATCGGGAACAGGTCGATCAGCGCGCCGCGGACTGCGAACTCGCCGTGTTCGTAGACTGTATCGACACAGCGATAGCCGGCCGCTTCAAGGCGCGCCCGCATCTGCTCGACATCAAGCTTCTGGCCGACATCCAGTACCAGGCTGGATCCGAGCAAGAATCGCTTCGGAGCAAGTTTGTGTAGCGCTGTGGTGATCGGGACTACCAGAACGCCGTGCGTCAGCTCCGGCAGCTGATAGAGCGCTGCAATCCGCTGGGAGATGATGTCCTGATGCGGCGAAAACACGTCATAGGGCAGCGTCTCCCAGTCGGGGAAGTGCAGAACCGGCAGGCCAGGCGCGAAGAAGGCGAGCTCTTCCTGCAGGCGTTCGGCGCTCTGACTGTCGGCGGTAAGAAGGAGAGTGAATCGATCTGCGTTGCTGGCTGCTTCGGCAATGGCCAGGCTCAGCGCGGCACCAGGAAGGTTGCCCCAGGTTTGCTTGCCGCTGGCGGCAGGCATGGGCGGAAGGCGCAATACGGACACGAGTGGGCGTGGCTCCGGTCGATAAAAATGGGCCGCCCGGATTGTAACTATCCGCGCGGGACGCTGTCAGTGTTTCGGCTGCACAGATTGCCGGCGCTAGGGTGCGGCGGCATAATGTAGCCCTTTTTCTCAGCCCCTACATGTTGGAAGGAACTGCCCGTGACTCAGAAGCCCGACCAGTGTCTTGGTGAATGGATTGATCGAGAAGCCCTCGCCGAAGCGATGATTCCGCTGATTGGTCAGCTGTATCGTAACAACAACGTGGTGACTTCCATCTAC
>Ga0163200_1000075_pt1 | contig 45871 bp, 54 predicted proteins | sample PL_2010_200m_FD_113535 | JGI IMG/M metagenome (GOLD analysis project Ga0163200, IMG submission 113535) | Freshwater microbial communities from Powell Lake, British Columbia, Canada to study Microbial Dark Matter (Phase II) - PL_2010_200m | ecosystem: Environmental > Aquatic > Freshwater > Lake ... | reverse complement strand
GGAGAATAGAACATTTTTTTATTTTTAATAATAAATGTTAAAATAAACCATATATTTAAAGAGCTATCGTTAAAAAAGCCTTTATGGAAAACAAAGTTGAAAAGTTAACACAATTTTTTGAACAAGTAAAAACCTTAACTTTTTGGAAGCGGCTTTTCAAATGGTCGCAATTCCGAATTCTCAGCTACGATGCCTATGAGGAATTCAAATCACTTCTTTCACAACTAAATCTGTTATCTCAAGAAGTTATCAAGGTAAAAAATAACATCACGATTCTTGAAAAGGATAACGAGCATCTTACTACAAGGCAAATAGAACAGATGGCCGAGCTTAGTACTTTAGGTGAAAAATATAATCGAGTTGAACAGGAGAATTCTAGTCTTAAGAAAGAAAACATTATATTTAAACAGACGGAGATTGAGCGTGAAACTAGCTATAAAAAGGATGTTGCAACATTAGACTCAATTAAAAAAAAGATAGAAACTGACCGAGAAGTGGAAGCAAAAGAACGACAAAAAGCAGAGATTGATAGACTTACTAACATGAAGGAAAAATGGGCAAGGCATCAGGAAGGCGTCAAGGAAGCAATTAGGGGTATCTGCAGTAAACATACAATTGAGTACGTTGAAAAAGTACCATTCAGGGGAACTCCAGATAACACAATTAAAATCTGCGATGAATTTGTTATCTTCGATGCAAAAAGTCCCGCATCGGACGATCTTAATAATTTTCCTGGTTATATAAAATTACAGACAGAATCGGTTAATAAATATATTAAAGAGGAAAACGTTAAAAAAGATATTTTTTTGGTAATCCCGTCAAATACTGTCGATGTAATTAATCAATTTTCATTCAATATGGCTGACTACAATGTTTATGTAGTTACGTTGGATGCACTTGAACCTATTATATTGAGTCTTAAGAAGATAGAGGAGTATGAGTTTGTCGAACAGTTTAGCCCTGATGAACGAGATAATATTTATAGAGTTATCGGGAAATTTGCCCATATAACAAAGCGAAGAATTCAAATAGATCAATTTTTCGGACACCAATTTCTTGATATCCTTTCAAAATGTGAAACCGATTTGCCCCGTGATGTGCTAGAAAAAGTCATTGAGTATGAGAGGTCTGAGAAATTAAATCCACCTCAGGAAAAACGGGCTAAATTAATTTCTAATATCGAGCTTGAAGTTGACAGCCGGAAACTTAAAAAGGAAGCTGAGGCCAAAGAGATTGTTTTTCCTACCTCAATACAGCAAGATATTAAAAGCTTACCATTGTATACCGGTGATGAATCAAGTGGTGGGTCTCGAAGGAAGAAAGCAAAGAAAAAAATTAAACGGTGAATGACATCGCAAGTCAAACATATCAGATAAAAAATTCTTTGACAGGTATTACGCTATAGCTGAATAATTGTCAAAAATTTGAGCTTATTGTTTTTTCGCTCTTTTTTTGTTAACATCTAAATAATGCATATTCACAAGAAAATCACTCTTAAAAACAATCTCCGTGTTATTTCCGTTCCGATGGCGGACGCTTTAACAACTACTGTTTTGATTTTGGTTGAAGCCGGCTCGGAATACGAAACCAGAAAAAACAACGGTATTTCACACTTTTTGGAACATATGTGCTTTAAGGGCACTGAAAAACGTCCCAGTAGCCTTGGCATTACTTCTGAATTGGACGCTATCGGCGCGGCTTATAATGCTTTTACTTCAAACCAATATACCGGCTATTACGCCAAAGCCCAGCCAAAACATTTTGATGAGATTTTGGACGTTGTTTCCGATATTTATCTCAATCCGGTTTTTGACCAAAGAGAAATTGAAAAAGAGCGGGGAGTCATAGTTGAAGAAATAAATATGCATGAGGATTTGCCGATGAGACGGGTGCAGGAATTTTTCACGAATTTGCTTTATGGCGACCAGCCGGCCGGATGGGACATCACGGGCAAAAAAGAAATAATCAGGAGAATAAGCAAGAATGACTTTATTGAATATCAGAAAAGCCATTATTTGGGGAAATCAACGATTGTCGTTGTTGCCGGAAATTTCAACGAAAAAGAAGCGGTTAAAAAAATAGAAAGCGCGTTTTCCGGAATAAGAACGGGTAAAAAAATCCAGAAGTTGAAAACGGTTGAAATCCAAAAATCTCCGCGGATTTTTTTGAAAACAAAAGAAACAGACCAGGCACATTTAGTTGTCGGCGTCCGCGCTTTTGACATTTTTGATAAAAGGAAATACGCGATTGATTTGCTCGCCGATATTTTGGGTGGGGGAATGAGTTCCAGATTATTCCAAAAAATACGCGAAGAAATGGGAGCGGCGTATTACTTGAGAGCCGAAGCGGATTTGTTAAGCGACCACGGATTTTTAACCGCTTCCGCCGGAGTGGACAATAACAAGGTTAATGAAGTGACGAAAGCGATTATTGAAGAATTTGAAAGATTGGCAAAGGAGCCGGTAAAAAAAGAAGAGCTTCAAAGAGTTAAAGACCGTTGCGTGGGCGGTTTGATAATGGGGCTTGAAACTTCGGACCAATTGGCGGGTTTTTACGGCGGGCAAGAAGTTATCACCGAAAAAATCGTTTCGCCCGAGGAAACAATAAAAAAAATTCAGGCGGTAAAAGTCGAAGAAATATCGGCCGTCGCGAAAGACATTTTCAAAAGTAATAAGTTAAATCTTGCCTTAATAGGGCCTTTCAAGGAAAAACCGCGATTTGAACAAATTTTGAAATTCCGCTAAAATAATAGTAATGAACAAATTCGAAATTTCATGGGCGAGTTTATGGAGAATATTTTTTATGGCCGCTTTGGTATCGGCTCTGTTTTTGGCGCGCGAAGCGTTAGTGGTGCTTTTTGTGGCGATTATAATTTCTTCGGCGCTTGACGGGATAGTCAGTTGGCTCCAACGTAAAAGAATTCCAAGAATTTTGGGGACTATTTTTATTTTTTTGGCGGCGCTGGTGGTTTTTGCTTTACTTCTGTACGCCATTGTGCCGACGATTATATACGAACTTCAAAATTTTTTGAAAAATGTTTCAAAAATAGAATTACCGGTTTTCGGGCAATTCGACATTTCTAAAATGATAGACGTGAATAAATATATTGACAGTTTGGGCAGTTTGGCAAATGTCGTTTTTAGCGGCGGCAGTTCGTTTGTGGGCTTCGCCGCCGCGGCTTTCGGAAATTTAACGATGGTTGTTATCATTTTCGTGATTTCTTTGTATTTGACCATAAACCAGTACGGCGTGGAAAATTTTTTAAGAGTTATTTTACCTATTACCCATGAAGAGCACATCATTAAAATTTATCTCAGAGTAAGAAAAAAATTAGGGCTTTGGTTTCAAGGCCAAATTGTTTTAATGCTTTTAATTGGAGCGATGACGTTTTTCGGGCTTTGGGCGCTGGGCGTGAAATACGCCTTACTTATTGCCATTTTGAGCGCAATTTTGGAGATATTGCCCCTTGTCGGACCGCTTTTGGCGGGCGCAATCGCTTTTCTGATGATTTTCCCCCAATCGTGGGTTTTGGCTTTTTATTCAATAATAATTTTTCTGGTTGTCCATCAGATTGAAAATCATATTTTAGTTCCTTTGGTTATGAAAAAAGCCGTTGGCGTGAGCCCGGTAGTCGTGATATTTTCTCTTTTGGCCGGTGCGCAAATCGCTGGATTCGTCGGGGCAATTCTTGCGGTGCCGGTGGCGGTTGTTTTCCAAGAAATAATTTTTGATTGGGAAAGAAGAAAGATGCGCGCCGGAAAATTAACGATGGATTAATGAATAAAACTTTCATTTCAACCGCGATAGATTACGTTAACGCTTTTCCCCATATCGGTCACGCTCTTGAAAAAATTTTCGCCGACGTTTTTGCGAGAAGGGAGCGTCTGCTCGGGAAAGAGGTGTTTTTTTTGAGTGGCACAGACGAAAATAGCCTGAAAAATGTCCGCGCCGCAGAAAAAGCGGGTGTTTCGGTGAGTGAATTTGTTAATAAAAACACTGAAAAATTCTTTGAGCTTAAAAAAGCTTTTAATTTGTCTTACGACGATTTCATAAAAACTACTGAAGAGCGCCATGTTTTGGGTGCTCAAAAGTTGTGGCACGCTTGCGAAAAAGATATTTTCAAAAAAATCTATTCCGGTCTTTACTGCGTCGCTTGCGAAACTTTTTATAAAGAAGACGAATTGAAAGATGACTGTTGTCCGATACATTTAACTAAGCCGGAGTTTGTAGAAGAAGAAAATTATTTCTTCCGGCTTTCAAAATATCAGGATTACTTGGAAGATCTAGTTGAAAAAGAAAAAATAAAAATTATTCCCCAAAGCCGCAAAAACGAAATTTTATCTTTCATCAATGGGGGTTTGGAAGATATTTGCGTTTCGCGTTCAAGCGAACGGGCGGGCGAATGGGGGATAGACGTCCCGGGCGACCCGAGCCAAAAAATATGGGTTTGGTTTGACGCGCTGGCGAATTATATTACCGCTTTGGATTTCGGAGAAAATGGTGATAAATTCCAAAATTGGTGGCAAAATAATGATAGGAAAATACACGTTGTCGGGAAAGACATATTGAAATTTCATGCGGTTTATTGGCCGGCAATGCTTTTTTCGGCCGGTTTGAATCCGCCCAACATTATTTTCGCCCACGGGTTTATTACCGTTGGCGGACAAAAAATATCTAAGTCTTTGGGAAACGTTATCGACCCGTTTGAATTGGCGGAAAAATATGGAGCCGACGGCGTACGCTATTTCTTTTTGGCGGAGTTCCCGATGGCCGAAGATGGAGATTTTACTTACGAGAAATTTGAACAGCGTTACAATTCCGATTTGGCAAATGGCGTGGGAAATCTTTTTGAAAGGGTTTTGACGATGGTTTTGAAATACGGGGTTGAAAATATAGAACCCGCCGGCGCCGATCAAGCAATTTTAGATTTATGCAGCCAAACGGAAAAATCTTATTCTGGAAAAATGGCGAATTTCCAATTCTATGACGCGTTGAAAGACGTTTTGTTATTCGTCGGCGCGATGGATAAATATATCAATAATAAAAAGCCCTGGAGTTTGTTGGACGATAAAAGCGACCAAACTAAAGAGATTCTAAGCGATTTAATGTTTAGCTTGGAAAAAATCATTTTTTGGCTTAAGCCGTTTATGCCGTCAAAGATGGGAAAAACGGAAAATTATCTTAAAAATCTCGGCGAGCAAAAAGAAAAGCTTAATTTATTCCCAAGAATACAGTAATGTTTATTGACACTCACGCTCATTTGAATTTGCGGGATTATAAGAATGATGCAGACAAAGTCATTAAAAGAGCTTTAGAAAATAACATTTGGATGATAAATGCCGGCGTTGATTTTGAAACTTCAGAAAAGGCCGTTGAGTTAGCTGAAAAATTTACCGGCGTTTACGCGGCGATCGGTCTTTATCCCGGTAACTTTGAAAATGGGTTTGACTACTTGGCCTATAAAGAATTGACGGTAAATCTGAAAGTCGTGGCAATCGGCGAAACCGGATTGGATTATTTCAGAATCAAGAATAACGATTCGGAAATTAAAAATAATCAAAAAGAAGTTTTTAAAAAGCAGATCGAGCTTGCGCTTGAGTTAAAAAAACCACTGATTATCCATTGCCGCGAAGCGCACGAAGATCTATTAAAAATTCTTAAATCTTACTTCTTAAATCTTAAATCTAAGCCCAACGGCGTTCTTCATAGTTTTTCTGGAGGATTGGGAGAAGCGGAAAAATACCGCGAAATGGGATTTAAAATCGCTTTTAACGGAATAATCACATTCAGCCGCGATTACGACGAGGTTGTTTCAAAAACGCCGCTTGAGGATATTTTAATTGAAACGGATTGCCCATTTTTAACTCCAGTTCCTTATAGGGGAAAAAGAAACGAACCGCTATATGTTGTTGAAGTGGCGAAGAAAATAGCGGAAATAAGAGGATTACCTTTTGAAAAAATAGCGGAGCAAACAACAAAGAATACCAAAGAGCTTTTTGGCATCAACGGTTAATTTGCCAAAATTTTCGGCAATTGTTAAAATAAAATAATGTACGACATTATAACAATCGGCTCGGCGACAAGGGATGTTTTTTTATTAAGCCCGGATTTTAAAATTTTGCGGAGCGACAAGCATCTTGGAAAAAGAGATTTTCCGGAAGGCGAGGCGCAATGTTTGCCGATTGGGGCGAAAGTTGAAATTGAAAAAGCGATTTTTTCAACCGGCGGTGGCTCAACCAACGCGGCGACGACTTTCAGCCGGCAAGGTTTGAAAACCGCGGCGCTGGTCAGGCTGGGAAACGACAAAAATGCCGATTACATTTTAGAAGAAATCAAGAAAGAAAAAATTTCTCCTTTGGTTATAAAAGACAAAAAGAAAGGAAGCGACTATTCAACTATTTTGCTCAATTCTTCGGGCGAGCGGACGGTTTTGGTTTATTACGGCGCTTCAAGCGGGTTAAATGTTTCGGAAGTTCCTTTTGATAAAATAAAAAGTAAATGGGCTTATATAGCTCCGGGAGACATTTCTTTCCAAACGATAGAAAAGATTTTTAGCCATTTTTCTAAAAATAAAACTTTTATCGCTTTTAATCCGTCTAAAAGATTTATCGGTTTCGGATTGAAAAAATTAAAACCTCTTTTGGACCAAACCGAAGTTTTGATTTTGAATTTGGAAGAAGGGGCGGCTTTAACGGGAATAAATTACAAAAAAGAAAAAGAAATTTTTGAAAAGCTTGATAGGGCGGAAAAAGGAATTGCGGTAATGACAAATGGGCCGAAAGGAGTTGTTGTTTCAGGCGGTAAAAATATTTACCGCGCAGGAGTTTTTCCTGGAAAAATCGTTGACAGACTTGGCGCCGGAGACGCTTTTGGAAGCGGATTCGTGACGGGGCTAATTCAATACAAAATACAAAATACAATATACAATATACAAGATACAATTAAGTATGCAATTAGGCTCGGTTCGGCGAACGCCACTTCGGTTGTGGGAAAAATCGGGGCGAAAGAAGGGATTTTAACTAAAAAAGAATTTAATGATAAAAAATGGGACAAGTTAAAAATTTTATGCCATACGAAAAAATAGCTAAAATTCTTCGCGCAGATAAAGACAATATCCGTTTGTTGGAAGAGCGTCTCGGCGCGCTGACGGGGAAAAAATCAGTAATGGAAAAAATTACCGCAGAAAACGAAGAAAGAATTAGGGAACGCCTTGATTATCTTGGTTTGGGCAGAAATTTAAATGCCAAGCAGATTTACGACGCTCTTATAAGCAAAATAGAGGCCGATAACGGCAAGCTTTTTATGGCTTTTAATGAGCCTTCGGCGGTTTCTCCGAACGATTGGCAAAAAGTTTTGGAAAACGCCAAGAAAATTTGCGGCGAGCCGAAAGGATTTTTTTTGAAAAAAGAAAAAGCCGCCGAATTTTTGAAAAATAGTCCGCCGGAAAAAATTCTTAAAGCGTTGAATTACGCATCGGTCGGCGAAATGCTCCAAAAAGAAGACGTTTTTGAAATTTTTCCCGCTTTAAGGTTTGTTGAAGGGAATGAGTGGCTGAATAATAATTTTTTCAATCAATACAAAAATTTATCTCCGGAAGACTTTGAAGAAAGGGAAGTAAAAGTTTTGGCTTTGCCTGAGAGATGGGCGGAAATTGCCAAAAGCTTCGTAAGCCACAAACATCATAACATCAGCCATTTGAAAGAAATAGGGATGATTTACGTTATTCCACTTTCTTTGGAAATATCGGGAGAAACGCTGCGTAATTTCGGATTAATTTTGCATTATTTCAGTGAAGTGAAATTTTATTCCGGCTTGTTCCACAAGGCGGCTGAAAATAAAGACAGTTTCGCTCAAAGTGTAATTTCGCTTTTACGCGGAGACTTGGTTGAAAACCGCCTAAATGCGCCCGATAACGGCAAAACGCGCTGGCTGGTGGTTCAAAGATATCTTGCCAAAGACGACGAAAACGATTGGCGGCTTTTTGAGCCGCATATTAATCCCGAGGCAATGCATTGGGAAAGGGCGGAAAAAATGCTGGTAGAAACGGGAAAATCTTTCGACGGCTTTTCGGCGGATTTGGCTTTTTGGACAAATCTTAATTGGGTGGGGGATTATTTTCCCACAGAAAGCGGCATTGAAGTGTTGGTGAGTTTTAATCTTATCGATACCGCGATGTCTTTAGTGAAAGAGAAAGAATTTATAAAATATCTTTATCACCATCAAGAAGCTTTATGGAATAAAATTTTTATGGAATATTTCGGCGAAGAAAAAACGGAACAAATGATGGAAGAAAATATTCTTAAAGGCTGGTTTGAAGTGTAAAATAAGACATAAGGCTTAAGAATTAAGGTATAAGATAGTTTCATTATAAGCCCGTAGTAAGACACAAGATAAATAATATAAAAAATTTGTTGTTTAAAGTATATGCTATAGCGTAGACTTTAAGCAAGAGTTTTTAAATCTCCACAAAGCGGATTTTGTTTTCTTTGATAAAATAAAGGCGGTTTGAATTTTGGTCATAATATGAGTTGGAAGAATTTCCCGATAATGTATATTTATTTATCGGCTGGCGGTCGTCGATCTCAATAAAATCAACGGCATTTTTTGCGGTTTCAACGAGCAAATAGCGTGAATCTTTGTACCAAAAAACGTTTTTGATCCCCAATTCTTTGTACGCGCTTAAGGTGGTAATATCTCCCGGTTTTTTAATAATTTCCGTTTGGTAATCTTCAATAAAATAGATTTTTAGCCCGTCTTTGCTATCCCAGAATGCAAGCTTTTTATTGTCCGGTGAAACAACAGATTTTTTTACCGAGTCCGCGATTTTCACCCCTGTCGGATTTTGCTGGTTAAAAATGTAAAGCGCACTGTTTTGAAACAGAACAAAAATCGCGTTGCCGTTTGAAGAAATTTCGGATATTTTTTGCCCGGCAAGCTCTTTGGATAATTCGAATTTCAAATCGTCGGTTTTAAGCAATAAATTAAAAGAATGTATTTCGTTTCCGGAAATATACAATATGTTTGGATTTTTCACGGCGAAAGAAATTGCGATTTTTTGCGTTATTGTTTCAATTACCAAACGGTTCAGGTCTAGAATGTAAAGCGCGCCGTTTTTTGCTTTAATTATTAGTTTGTTTGAATCGGCCGGATGGAAAGTTATTTCCGAAATGGAAGTTTTGGTGAGATTATTAAAAGTAGAATTTAAATTGGTGGCTTTTGATATATTATTTGCGTCGTAGAAATAATAAATCAGATTCGCCGCGTCTTTAGTTATAAATTTGCTTCCGTCTTCGCTCCAGACGGCAAAACCATTTCCTTTTAATTTTACCGGTTCGTTTTGGCTGGAATAATAAAGCGCGCCGCCACTAGAAAAAATGAATTTATTCTCTTTTTCCCAAAACGTGCCGGCGTTTTTCGAAATTGAAATCGGTTGCGGTGAAATTTTTTCCGGAATAAGGATTATCTTCCCGGTTTCCGCAACCATGCCCGATTTCACAAAAAGATTTTTTTGCCAGGCGAGGTACCCGTCTTTTTTAATTTCGATTTTATAGTTTTTTGGCAAAAAATTGTCTATAAAAGTGCCGCTTTTCAAAAGCCCGGATTTGTCTTCAAAGATTTTTCCGTTGATTTTTATTTCCGCGTCTTTGGGAAAAATTTCAACAAAAATCGCGCCGGTTTTCTGAAAAGCTATTTTATTTTCTTGCCAGACCGGCCGCCAGCCTTGAGAATAGAAAATAACGCCGGCTCCGACGGCGATAAAGATAAGAATAAAACTGTAAAATACGCAGCGTCTGGTTCTTAGAGTCATATGATTAATTATGATTAATATTGAGCAATATCCTACTATATTATCTTGCCTTTTTCAACAGAAAGGATATGATTTAATCAGTGCCCAGTAACACTACTTTAACGTTTCGTTTTTTTGAAAACGAAAGAAGTGTGAGGTTGTTGGGTCAATAAATTAAATTAAAAAATATTATTTTCGGCTAATCGCGATTTATCGCGATTAAGTTGAAGTAGTGTTACTGGGAATGCCGAAGTTTATCATTAATGGTCGAAGGCCGCTTAAAGGAGAAATAAACGTTTCCGGTTCCAAGAACGCGGCCCTTAAAATTTTTCCGGCCGCGATTTTGACCCGCGAAAAAATAAGAGTTTTAAACACGCCCGAGATAGAAGATATTTCAAGGGCGCAAGAAATGCTTTTGGCTCTGGGTCACGAAGTTAAAAAAATAAAGCCCGGAGTAGTAGACATAAAATTCAACGCTCAAAAATGCGTTGCCTTGCCGGCGGAACTTGTGAATAAATTCCGCGCTTCAATAATGTTCGTCGGCCCCATTCTTGCCACTTGCGGAGAAGTCCGTTTTCCTCACCCTGGTGGATGCGTCATTGGCGCGGGCACAAGGCCCATTGATTTGTTTTTGGATTCTTTCCAAAAAATGGGCGCCAAACTTGAAATAAAAGACGGCCATTATTGTTTGAAGGCGAAAAAACTTAAAGGAGTAGAGATATTTTTTTCAAAAGTGAGCGTTACCGCCACCGAAAGCTTGATAATGACTTCTTGTTTGGCCGAAGGGGAAACCGTTTTGAAAAATTCCGCGATGGAACCGGAAATTTCCGCTTTGGCGGACTTCCTTAATTCCTGTGGGGCGAAAATTGAAGGCGCGGGAACGCCGACAATAAAAATAAAGGGAGTAAAAAAATTGAGCGGCGGAGAATATAAAATTATTCCCGACAGGATTGAAACAGGAACTTTTGCCATGCTCGCGGCCGCTTCAAACAATGGGAACATTTTGATAAAAAATTGCGAGCCGAAACATTTGGAAGCGCTGTGGGTTTTATTTGACAAAATAGGTGTAAATGTTATATTAAGCAAGGACAGTGTTTCGATTAAACCCGCGAAAAAACTTTCAGCTTGCGAGGTCACTACGCATGAATATCCCGGGTTTGCGACGGATTTGCAATCGGCTTACACTGTGTTGATGACTCAAGCCTACGGTTTAAGCTTAATTCATGAAACGATTTACGACCGCAGATTGCTTTTTACCGATATGCTGACACAAATGGGCGCGAATATCATTATGGCCGACCCGCACAGGGCGATTGTAAATGGGCCGTCAAAATTGCACGGAAGAAAATTGGTGAGTCCGGATCTACGCGCCGGAATGGCGTTAATAATCGCGGCTTTGATAGCGCAAGGCAAAACCGAAATAGACAACATATATCAGATTGACAGGGGATATGAAAAGCTGGAAGAAAGGTTGAAAAAATTGGGAGCGGATATTGCGAGACAAAATTAAAAGTTGAAAAATCAAAAATCAAAATTACAAATCAAAATTAAAAAATAAGTAAAACGTTAAAAACTTTAACATTTTACATTGTCATTTTTCATTTTGATATTTACATTTTGAATTAACATTATGTTCACGAGAAAAATAGGAATTGATTTAGGCACAACTGCGACAATTGTTTTCGTGCCCGGGCGCGGGTTTGTTATAAACGAGCCGACAATCGTCGCTTTAAGCTTGCCTGATAATTCGGTTTTGGCCGTCGGCAAAGAAGCTAAAGAAATGGTGGGTAGAACTCCGGCGGACATCGTTCCTTACAGGCCGCTTCGCGAAGGAGTTATCGCCGATTATTACATCACCAAAGCGATGCTTAAATATTTTATTTCTAAAGCCACGGGCTATTTTAATATTTTAAAACCAGATGTGGTAATTTCCGTTCCGGCCGGCATAACTCAAATCGAACGCCGGGCCGTTATTAACGCGGCCAAAGAAGCCGGCGCCAAAGACGCGCATGTCGTCCGTGAGCCGATTTTAGCAGCCCTGGGAGCGGACATTCCGATAAATTCTTCTTCGGGAAATATGATTATAAACATCGGCGGAGGAACATCGGAAGTCGCCGTTGTGGCACTGGGAGGAATAGTTTCTTGGGCCTCTTTGAGAGTCGCCGGAAATAAATTCGACCAGGCGATTATGGATTACGTCAAGAAAAAATATTCAATCGCTATCGGCGAACAGACGGCCGAAACCATAAAAATAGAAATCGGTTCGGCTTTGCCTTCAAGGCAAAAATTGGAATTTTCGGTGCGGGGCAGAGATTTAAATTCGGGCTTGCCGAGAAATTTAATGGTTAATTCAAATGAAATTGCCGAAGCATTGAATCCTTACTTGGTAGATATCGCTGCCGTGATTCAAAACGTTTTCAATGAAACGCCGCCGGAACTCGTAGCGGATGTGATGGAAAAAGGAATGATTCTTTCCGGAGGCGGGGCCCAACTGGCGCACTTGACAGATTTCTTCAAGGGAATTTTGGGCGTTAACGCTTATGTCGCCGAAGAACCGCTTTTTTGCGTCGCCAAAGGCGCGGGGCTGATTCTAACACACTTAGATGTTTACAAGAGAACGTTATTGGATAAAAGGTAAAAATGGAAGAATTGATAAATAATTTCAGAGAACTAATTAAAAATGATAAATTATCCCATTCTTATCTTTTTTTCGGCGCGGGAGAAGAAAAATTTACTTTCAGCCAAGCGTTGGCGAATTTTTTGGAAAAAGGGGAATTTAGCGAGCCGAAAGGAATTTTGACGGAATTTTTAGCCGTTTCGCCGGATGAAAAGGGGACTATCGGAATAGAAGAAATCAGGAATTTAAAATATTTCCTTTGGCAAAAGCCAATAGCGTCTTTAAAAAGGATTGTGATTATTGAAAATGCCCAGGCGCTTACCGCCGAAGCGCAAAATGCCGCGTTAAAAATAGTTGAAGAGCCGCCGGAGCGCGGTTTGATAATTTTTTTGGCGAAGACCGCTGAAGATTTGCTTCCGACTTTAAATTCGCGGCTGCAGAAAATTTATTTCTCTGAAACCTCAAAAAAATCCGGAGCTAGGAAATTAGAAGATGAAACCGACGAATTTTTCAGAAAATCAATAGCGGGTTTGATGAAAGATCCGGTAAAAAATTCCGTTAGGCTAAAAGAAATTTTAAGACGTTTGGTTCTGGTGAAACAATTAAATCTTAACAAAAAATTACAATTAAGAAGTTTAGAATAATAATTTAAACATAAACATGGACAGTAAAGGAGCGGGTTTTATAGCGGTTTTAATAGTTTGGGGCGGGCTTTTCTATTTATTTGCTGCGAATCCAGTTGCGTCAAGCGTTTCCGCGGGGAACGGGAGTTTTTCGGCCGCCGCGTTTTCGGCTTTGGATGGCGCTTTTGGCGGCGGAGGCGGTTTAAGCGAGCCGTTTGGTTTTGTTGACGAAAAAGGAAATTTTCAAAAATCGCAAATACATTTTAATAATCCGGTTAATATTTCGCAAATAGAAATTTCTTCAACGGATTCTCCATTGTTTTTTGCCGCTTCGGGTTCCGGTCTTTTTGCCAGTAAAGACGCCGGTTTGAATTGGTATTCTTTTTCCGACGTTGAGCATAAATTAGATTCAAATATGGCGGTTTATAAAATTTTGTTCAATTCGGAAAACAAAAAAGAATCATTTATTTCCGTTTTTTCAAACGGCAAAGGAATAATTTACAAAAGCGAAAATAATTTTTTCTCTTTGGAAAAATTAATTGAGTTTGATAACGAGGGAGTTTACGACTTCGGCTTGAAAAATAACAGCCTTTATCTTGGGCTTTCAAACGGTAAGCTGATAATTTATTCGCTTGATAAAAACGAAAGCCGAATTTTAACAACTTTTTCTTCGCCGATTACGGGTTTAAAAATTTTGCCGGGCGGAAATCTAATTTATCTGACCTTGAAGTCCGGCGGGCTTTATTTGAGTTATGACGACGGCCAGTCTTTCGCCAGGCTTCAATATTTGGATAATTACAAGGGTGCGGATAAAATCAATGGATTTTTCGTTTCGCCGTATGACACCTTTTCTGTTTACGCGGCCACCGATTACGGCTTGATACGCTCATTTGACGCCGGAACCACTTGGAAAGTTTTCAAATCTTTGCCTTCGGAAACCGCAAGCGTTTCCGCGGTGGCGTTAAATGGCAAAAGCGAAATATTTGCGGCTTCAAACGGGAAAATTTACAAGAGCCGTGATAACGGCCAAAATTGGCAGATAATTGAAACAAATATCGGAGCGCAAATATCGGTTATGGTTTTTAGTGGAGACCGAGTTATAATAGGAATAGCAGAATAGTTGAAAATTGAAAAATCAAAAATCAAAATTACAGATGTAAAATGTTAAAATTGTTTAAATTTAAAATCATTTTATAACTTTACATTGTCATTTTTCATTTTGATATTTACATTTTTAATTGATTATATGAATATAACAAAAGGTTTAGAATTAAAAATAAGCGAAACAATAAACTATTTTAAGAACCAATTATCTTCAATCCGTGGAGGCAGGCCGAACGCCAAATTGGTTGAAGACATTTCAGTTGAATATTTCGGCCAGAGATTGCCTATTAAGCAATTGGGTTCTATTAATATAGTTCCTCCGCGCGAAATTCAAATTTCGGTTTGGGACAAAAATGCCGCTTCGGCCGTTTTAAAAGCGATTGAAGCTTCAAATTTGAATATCGGAGCCAATTTAGACGGTAACGTTATCAGGGTTAATCTGCCACCGCTTTCGGGCGAACGCAGGCAGGAGCTTACAAAACTTGTAAAAAGAGAAGCTGAAGAAGCAAAAATAAGAGTCCGCGGTTTGCGTGATGAAGAGAATAAAGAAATAAATCGGCAGTTTGAAGGCAAAGAAATCGGCGAAGACGAAAAGTTTAAGCTCAAAGAAAAAGTTCAAGAGAGTGTTGATAGGGTGAATGGGGAAGTTGAAAAGATTTTAGAAGGGAAGATAAAAGAAATAGAGGAGTAAAAAAACAAATCTTTTCCCGCCAGCCGGTTTTCAGCTCGGATAAATTGTATTCGCTCAAAGCAAAAAACCGACGGAAAATGTCGAACTCAACCTCCGCTTCGCTTCGGGATTCAGACAAGCACCATTTTCCCGCTTTTTTCCTTTTCGCTCGGTAATTTATAACCTCGCTTCAAAAGGCTGGTCATAAAAAAGATTTATTCTTTAAAGAAATAAAAAAATGTTACTAGGAATAATTTTCGTCATAATTTTTCTTTCGGTTTTAATTTTAGTCCATGAGCTTGGGCATTTTTTAACTGCGAAGAAATTCGGGCTTTTGGTTGAAGAATTCGGTTTTGGTTTGCCTCCTAAAATTTGGGGTAAAAAAATAGGTGAGACTATTTATAGCATAAATGCTTTGCCTTTTGGTGGGTTTGTCAAAATTTACGGCGAAAACAGGGATGAATCCGAAAATGACAATCCGAATCTACAAATAAATCCGAATACGCCAAACGAAATTAAGATAATAGAATCCGAACTATCGTATAAATTAACAGGTTTATTTTTTGAAACACATAAACAAATTGGCAGATTTGCTCGTGAAAAACAACACGGGGATTTTTTGGAAAATCTATTTAAGCAGAATGAAATAAATTATAAACGCGAAGTTCCTATTTCAATAGGCGGCTCTAATTCAAATATAGTGGATTTTATCGTGGAAGATAAAATTATTATTGAATTAAAGAGTAAGCCTTTTATTGGCAAAAGCGATTATTATCAAACCAAGCGATATTTGGACGCGGCTAATTTAGAGCTTGGACTAATAGTCAATTTTAGAGAAACTTATCTTAAACCTAAACGGGTTTTAAATTATAAAGACGGCGTTGTCGGGGAAGATTCAAAGCAATTTGTAGATTTGAATGAAATTCGTAGTTTCGGATTGCTCTCTATTTGGAAACGGGCGGTTATTCTTGTTTCCGGCGTTTTAATGAATTTTTTGTTCGGCTGGTTGGTAATTTCGGTGATACTTTCACTTGGCGTTCCCCAAAGCGTTGTTATTAGCGAAATTTTTAAAGGCACTCCCGCGGAAACTGCCGGATTAAAAGTGGGCGACGCGATATTGGGAATGTCGACAAATGATTTTATTAAATTCACCAATGATAATAAAGGAAAAGAAATAATCGTTAAAGTTGAACGCGACGGCGTTGAAAAAGAAATAAAAGCGACGCCGAGAACAAATCCGCCGGCGGGCGAAGGCGCTTTGGGAATCGGTTTGTTTGAGTCTGGAGCGCCGAGCCAAAATTTTTTCCTCGCTCTTTGGGACGGGATGAAAATGTCGGTTGAAATAGTCAGAATGATTTTTATTGCGTTGTTTAATCTTATTGTCGGAGTTTTTTCGGGAGGTAAAGTTGGTCTTGAACAAGTGAGCGGGCCGGTTGGAATCGTAAAAATAACGGCGCAGGCGAGCGGTCTGGGAATCGTTTATTTGCTTCAGCTTCTGGCTTTGATTTCTTTTAATTTGGCGGTAATAAACATTTTTCCTTTTCCGGCGCTGGACGGAGGCAGATTGTTTTTCTTATTGATTGAAAAAATAAAAGGTTCGCCATTGCCGGCGAAATTTGAAAACTACGCAAACGCCGCCGGAATGGCGTTGTTGCTCATTTTGATGGTTGTGATTACAATTAGGGATATAGTAAGATTTTGAATTTAAAAGTTATCCACATTTTTCTATTTGCGTTAAGCTTGCCTGTTGTTATAATAAATAATATAAACATATGAACAACCTTTCACGAGAGAGAGAGAGAGAGAGAGAGAGAGAGAGAGAGAGAGTAAACGGCGCGCCAAAACGCCAAGCTTATAGTTTCTTCAATAACTCCTTTAACAAGCGCCTCTTTATATCATTAACCGCCATAACAGCGGGGATTCTTATTGCCATAACAATAATGGCTTTCACCGGTCCTGGCTCTCTTACCCCCGGCTCAGGAGACCCTACTTTTTGGCGCGTTAGCGGTTCAAATGTTTATTATTCCGGAGGTAATGTGGGGATTGGCACCACAACTCCCACAACAGGTAAGTTGGTTGTTTCCGGAGGTAATATAGATGTTGTTGGCAATAAATTAATAAATCTTGCTGCTCCTACGGCTGACAATGATGCCGCCACTAAAGCTTATGTTTTGGCAAACGCCGGAACCAGTATCGACGAACAAATTTATTCAACAACCGCCAACGATGGAATGTACAACAATAAAATTCCTAATATGACTCCTCCGGCCGCTTACACAGAAGTGTGCTTCAAAAGCGGCGCGACTTCCTACGATGCCCACAGCGTTAGCGAGTCAACTTCCGGCGGCAATTGCGTCCCGGGAGATGTTGGTTTTATTATTGAAAAAAACGAACGGGCCGCAAATTATTGGGAATTAGCCAAACAAACCTGCCTTCAATACAATATGCGTCTTACGGAACCGTTTGAATGGAAGCTTAGTTGTAAAAATGCCGCAACATGGAGTCTTTCTAGTATGACTGGCAACTGGGAATGGGCGAGCAATTTTTCCCTTCCGGTGTACGGCGGCAGCGGCACCGGCGTCGGGTCAGCCATATTCGGCAGTTCGGGTTGCGGTTACGCCGCCTGGGACTGGGTGGGCTACGGCACCGGCTACGAGGCCAGCGATGCCTTCCGTTGCGCTCGCTAGGATTGATTATTTTGTGATTTTGAATTTTTGGCTATTTTCCAACTATGGCACGCTATGACCATTTGCCGATTTTTAAGAAAGCGTACGATCTTTGTTTTGAAATTGAACAACAAGTGAAAAATTTTTCTAGGGACTATAAATATACGATAGGCGCAGAGATGCGCCAGATTTCGCACGAAATTCCGGCACTTATAATGATTGCGAATAATCATTGTGAAAAGAAAAAATATCTGGAGGAATTATGGATAAAATTGGAAAAATTAAAATTATTAGTTCGTTTAGCTTTTGATTTGAAATGTTTGAGAAGTATGAAACATTACGAAAAATTAAGCGAATTATTATTCAATTTAAGTCGGCAGAACGAAGGATGGCTAAAAGCAGTAAGTCAAAGCAAATAGTTTTTGATCTCCAAGAATCACTTTTCACTTTTGGCAATTTATATTGCGCTTATCTTGATTGCAGAAAAAGAAAAAGAAATACCATTAACGCTTTAAGATTTGAATGTGATTCGGAAAATAATTTATGGAAACTTCTTGAAGATTTGAAAAGGCGCGCCTACCATCCTGGCGCGTCTGTTTGTTTTGCCGTTAAAGAACCGGTAATGCGGGAAATTTTCGCGGCTGATTTCCCCGATCGCATTATACATCATCTTTTCGTCCGCGCTGTTGAAAGCCACTTTGAGAAGTATTTTATTTACGACAGTTACGCCTGCCGCAGAGGCAAGGGTACGCTTTTGGGAGTGAGGCGGCTCCAGAAGTTTGTCAGGCGCGTTCAAAATTTAGATCCGCAAAATTACAATAATTGGCATTATTTGAAGGCCGACATTTTTGGATTTTTTATGCATATTAACAAAGAAATTCTACGTAGTTTGGTTTTTCAAAAAATATCAACAGTCCCGTTTTCTGGAAAAATAAGAGACGAATTGAGATGGCTATCAGAGATAATTATTTTTCATGACCCGACAAAAAATTACAAGGTCAAAGGCAACCCTAATTTATTAACAATTGTGCCTCGGCAAAAATCGCTTTTTAGCGTTCCCGATGGCATAGGTTTACCAATAGGCAATCTTACTTCTCAATTTTTTGCCAATGTTTATTTAAACGAGTTGGATCAGTTTGTGAAAAGAAAACTAAAATGCGAATTTTACGGCAGATATGTTGATGATTTTTACATTATTCATAAAAATAAAGAAAAGTTAAAAGAATTTCACGACGCGATAAACGAATTTTTGAAAGAAAATCTTTTTCTCGAGTTTAATTTAAAAAAGTGTTATATTAGGCCCCTGTCTTACGGAATAGATTTTATCGGTTATTTCGTGAAGCCTTGGCGGACTTACGTGCGACGGCGCGTCGCTAAGGCATTCAAAAACAAACTCTGGGTTTTTGAAAAATACGGAGAATTGGACGGAAACAAAGATAAAATGAAAAATTCAATAGCGTCTTATTTTGGGCATTTCAAACACGCTAAAGCCCTTCATTTTCTCGAAAAAATAAAAGAAAAACACCCGTGGATAAAAGAAAGTAATCCAAGAGCGTTTTTTGTTTCATTCTAGCGAGCGCAACGGAAGGCATTGCTGTTCTCGTTGCCGTTGTTGTTGCCCACCCAGTTCCAGTTGGCGTAATTGCAACCCGAATTGCCGAATATGGCTGATTCGACGCCGTTGTTGCTGCCGTTGTACATCGGAAGGGAAAATTCCACTACTTTTAAACCGTAGATATTAACTCTTAATTTTAAAAAAGAAGAGAGCGGTCATATTTATCCTGAATTTTAAAGTCAGGGAGCGGAACCTAGAATAATTAAAGCGCGCTTGCGATGAGTTGTTTCAAAGCAATTCTGGCAATTTCATTATAACAAATAATAGTATTATGGACAAGAAAAATTTATTCTGCAAACTAAACTTAAAATGGTTGCTTATTGCTGTGGTAATTGTTTTGGTTCTAATCATAGCCGGAGTTTTAATTTACAATTATTCGGTCAAATTGCCAGATTTATTTTCTCGCGTGGCCGAAAATCAAAATGGAAGTAATCAGGCAAACCAAAATTTTTCCGGCTGCGAAGTTAAAGAACAGCCGCTTAAGGTAAACGGCAATTCGCTTTCGGGCTTTATTGAAGACGACGCCGAAATGAAAGCGTTGATGAATTATTACGCGTGCAATCCGGTTGAGCGGGGCGATATCGCGCTTTATAGCTATTCAGACAACAAAAACCCGCTTATCAAAGTTGTGAAGGGGATTCCAGGCGACAAATTTCAGCTCAAAAAAACATCGGCGGATTGTTGGAATATTTTGATAAACGGCGAAATTTCAAAAAACTTCCAAAACGAGTCATATTGCTTTAACGAAAGCGGTTATAAAATGCTTTCTTTGTACGAAAAAGATTACAGAGGCATTATTCCATCCAATGCTTATCTGATTTTCGGCAATCTGGCCGGTGGTTCTATGGATTCCAGCCGTTTCGGTTTAATCGGCAAGCAAGATTTGATAGGCAAAGCCGTGAGTGGATAATCTCAATTTATCAATTTATCGACGTCCGACGTCGATAACGTCAATTTTTTTATTTTGACTTGTCCGTCCTTTTTGCTATTATAAAAGCAATGCTTCAATCTCAACTTTTTACAAAAACAAAAAAAGAAGCGCCGAAAGGAGAAGAGGCGGTAAATGCCCAGTTGCTTATTCGGGCGGGGTTTATTGATAAATTGATTGCGGGGGTTTACACCTTTTTGCCTTTGGGAATGCGGGTGATGAAAAAAATTGAAAATATCATCCGCGAGGAAATGGTGAATATCGGCGGCCAGGAAATTTTAATGCCCGTTCTTCAGCCGAAATTAAATTGGGAAACAACCGGCCGGTGGGGAACTTACGACGCGTTATTCAGATTCACGAGCCATTATTCGGAAAACGAATACGCTCTCGGCCCGACCCACGAAGAGATTATTTCGCCTCTCGCGAAAAATTTCATCCTTTCATATAAAGATTTGCCGGTTTATGTTTTTCAAATCCAAAATAAATTCCGCGATGAAAAGCGCGTAAAATCGGGGCTTTTAAGGGGACGCGAATTTTTTATGAAAGATTTGTATTCTTTCCACGCGGACGAAAAAGACCTTGATGAATATTATGAAAAAGCAAAACAGGCTTATTTTAACGTTTTTAACCGCGCCGGCATCGGCGATTCAACTTTTTTGACTTTCGCTTCGGGCGGAAGTTTTTCAAAATATTCACATGAATTCCAAACGCTATCCGAGGCCGGAGAAGATAAAATTTATGTTTGCGAAAAATGCAGGGTGGCGGTGAATAAAGAAATTATTGAAGAGCAAAGCGTTTGTCCGGAATGCGGAAACAAAAATTTAAAAGAAGAAAAGGGAATTGAAGTCGGAAATATTTTCAAATTGAAAACCAAATATTCAACGCCGTTTAATCTGAAATATAAAGACGAAAAAGGCGTTGAAAAAGAAGTGGTAATGGGTTGTTATGGCATCGGCCTTAGCAGATTAATGGGATCGATTGTTGAGGTAGGCCATGATGAAAAAGGAATAATTTGGCCCGAATCTGTAGCTCCGTTTAAAGTTCATTTAATTTGTTTGGGCGAAAAAAATAAAGCGAAATGCGATAAACTTTATAAAACTTTATCTACCTACGGTAGATCTACCGAAGGTAGACAAAAAGCGGGGATTGAAGTATTGTATGACGATAGAAAAGAAGCGAGCGCGGGAGAAAAATTCGCCGACGCCGATTTAATCGGCATTCCGTACAGGCTGGTTATCAGCGAAAAAACTGGAGGCAAAGTGGAAATTAAGAAAAGAAATGAGGGTAAGGCAAGGTTGGTCGATGAAGGAGAATTGCTTAATTTATTGATAAATTAAATTTCCAATTTCCAATTACCAATTTTCAATAAATTTTCAAATAGTTTAATTTTCAAACGTTTGAAAATTATTATATTGATACTTGATTGATAATTGTAAATTGAGAATTGAAAATTGTGATACTTGATTATTTTAAAAAAGACATAGGCATAGATTTGGGAACGGCCAACTCTTTGGTTTATGTTAAAGATAGGGGAATTATATTGAATGAACCGTCGCTTACGGCCGTTAATAATAAGACGGGTCAGATTTTAGCTATCGGCGAAGAAGCCAAAAAAATGGTTGGCCGCACGCCTGCCCACATTTCAATAATCCGCCCTTTGATAAACGGCGTGATTTCCGATTTTGAAATAACAACGGAACTTCTCCGCCATTTCCTGAAAAAGGTTGACAACAACAGATTTTTTAATTATTCTCGGGTAGTTATCGGCGTTCCCACTAATTTAACGGAAGTTGAAAGAAAATCAGTTGAAGATGCTGTTCTTTCAGCGGGAGCCGCGAGAGCTTATTTAGTTGAAGAGCCGGTGGCGGCAGCTTTAGGCGCGCGTTTGCCGGTGGATGAACCGACCGCCAGCATGATAGTTGATATGGGCGGAGGAACCACGGAAATAGCCGTTATTTCAATGGGTGGAGTGGTTATTTCAAGAAGTTTGAAAATCGCCGGAGACAAATTAAACGACGATATAATCAAGTTTATCCGTGATGAATTTAAATTGATGATAGGCGAGCCCACGGCGGAAGAACTTAAAATGAAAATAGGTTCCGCCATAGCGATGGACGAAAAATTGGAATTGTCTATCCGTGGCAGGGACATGGCGACGGGCTTGCCAAGGGAAGTGGTAGTGAAAGGAGGCCATATTAGAATGGCGATAAGCCGTTCTTTGCGTTCAATGGTGGAAGCGATAAAAGAAACTATAGAAAAAGCGCCGCCGGAGCTTGTTGGAGACATTTTAAAAAACGGCGTTTTTCTTTGTGGCGGAGGAAGTTTGTTAAAGGGAATGAGCAATTTAATCCAAAGAGAGATTGCGGTGGAAGCGACGGTCGTAGACGACGCTTTAACATGTGTCGTGCGCGGAGCGGGAATAATTACGGATGATATTGATAAACATTCCAGATTTCTCGCCGGGAGTTTGAAACCGATGGAAATTAATATATAATAATATAATCTCAAATATTAAATCTCAAAAATCAAATTTGAGATTTGAGTTTTGACATTTGATTTTTATTTATGGGAGGAGTACCTACAAAACATCATACAAGATCAAAGACCGGGAAACGTCGGTCGCATTTGGCTTTAAAGCCTTCACAGATTTATGCGTGTTTGAAATGCGGATCGCCGATTGTTCCTCACCGATTTTGCTCAAATTGCGGAGACTATAAAGGAAGAGTGTTGAAAAAACCGAAATTGAAAGTCAAGAAATAATTTATGGCAACAAGGCACCTTGCTCGTTCAATAGTTCTTCAATCGTTGTATGAGTGGGATTTTTATGGCCGAAAAAGCGACTTGGCTAAAGTTATGGAACGGAATCTAGCTGAATTTGGGCCGGGGATAGACGAAACGGAATTTGTCTGGAAGATAGTAGACGGCATAGTGAAGAATTTCAATAATCTAAACAAGATAATAGAAAAAGCCGCGCCAGAATGGCCGTTGAACCAAATTTCAATAATAGACAGAAATGTTTTAAGAATTGGGCTTTATGAGCTGATGTTCGCCGACAGGAACGAAGTTCCGGCGAAAGTAGCCATAAATGAAGCGATAGAATTGGCGAAAAATTACGGCGGACCGAATTCAGGAAAATTCATTAACGGCGTTTTGGGAACGGTGTATAGCGAAATGAATAAGCAATCCGAAACTACGAATTCATCCGAATCTACAAAAGCAATCCGAAAATAATAACACATTCGAATCTACAAATACGTTCGAATAGTTAATAATTTCGTAGCCATTCGAAAATTCGGATACATTCGTAGATTGGGATTATATTTTATGAATAAATCAAAAGAAAAACTTGAAAGATCATTAGGAATGAAACTCTTTTTAAAAGGGGACCGTTGTAATTCGCCGAAATGCGCCATGGTCAGAAGGCCAAGCCGTCCGGGAGTGCACGGCGCCAAACGACGCAGAGCCCCTTCCGAATTTGGAAGCCAGTTAATGGAAAAGCAAAGAATGAGAGCGAGCTACGGACTTAGAGAAGTCCAGCTTTCAGAAATTGTCTCTAAAGCGATGCAAAAAAAAGGCGCCGGCGTCGGCGATTCAATAATAGAAACACTTGAAAGGCAGTTCGCCAATGTCGTTTTTCGTTTAGGCCTCACTTCTTCAAGAACGGTAGCCAGGCAATTGATTTCTCACGGCCATTTTTTTGTGAACAAGAAAAAAATAAGGGCGCCTTTTTATCCTTTGAAAGTCGGCGAAACCGTTTCAATAGCTCCAAATTCCAAAGAACTCTTGATTTTTAAAGATTTATCCAATAAACTTAAAAAATACGATACGCTGGAATGGCTTTCTTTGGATAAGGAAAAACTTGAAGGCAAATTATTGGCTTTGCCTAAAGGTTTGGAATTGCCTTTTGATATAAACTTAGTCGTCGATTATTATAGTAAATAAAGCAATCCAAAACAACGAATTCATCCGAATCTACAAATAAATCCGAATAGCTACAAAATATTTTCGTAGCAATTCGCAGATTCGTATGAATTTGTAGATTGGGATTACATTTTATGGAATACGCACGCTTAAGCGATACGGTAAAAATAAAAAAAATTTCCGAAACTGATAGAGAAGGCGTTTTTGAAGTTGAAGGGCTTTACACCGGATACGGCCTCACTTTGGGCAACGCTTTGCGGAGAGCGCTTCTTTCTTCTTTGCCCGGCGCCGCAGTCACGCAGATAAAAATTAAGGGAGCGGAGCATGAATTTTCCACTCTCCCGGGAATTTTGGAAGATATTGTTGAAATAACGTTAAACCTTAAAAAAGTTCGTTTTCGTTTTTACGCTTCCGAACCGCAGATTTTAACTTTAAGAATTAAGGGAGAAAAAGAAATTACGGCCGCCGATATAAAAGCTAACGCGCAAGTTGAGGTGGTTAATCCTGAAGCTCATATCGCTACTTTAACGGGTAAAAACGCGGAGTTGGAAATGGAAATTACGGTTGATAAGGGAGCAGGATATGTTCCGGCCGAAGCGCGTAAAACGGAAAAGCTTCCGATTAAAACGATTGCCGTGGACGCAATTTTTTCGCCCGTGGTTAAAGTTAATTTTTCCGTTGAAAACATGCGCGTCGGCGACAAGACGGATTTCAACAGGCTCAAGCTTGTGATTGAAACCGACGGCAGCATTTATCCTTCAAGCGCTTTGCACAAAGCTTCAAATGTTTTGAAAGACCATTTTGAAAAAATGGCCGGAATTGAAGTAATGGAAGAAGAAAAAGGGTCAGTCGTTGCGGAAGCCGAAGGAGAAAAAACAGGGAAAAAGGAGAAGAAGGTAAAAAAGAAAAAATAAAGCAATACGAAAACACTAATCCGAATCTACAAATAAATTCGAATAAACACAAAAACGTATTCGTAGCCATTCGAAAATTCGGATAAGTTCGTAGATTGGGATTATATTTTATGAAACATCTGAGCGGAGGCCGAAAATTTCATCGCAAAAAAGGGCAGCGGAAAGCCCTTTTTAAAAGCTTGGCGGGTAATTTCATTTTGAAAGAAAAAATGGAAACTACTGAAGCTAAAGCCAAAGAAGCCCGTTCCAGAGTGGAAAAATTAATCACTCTCGGGAAAAAACAGAATTTAGCGAGTTTCAGAATTTTAATGTCCAGATTAAACAAGAAAGCCGCCGAGAAAGTTTATTTTGAATTGGCTCCGCGCTATAAAGAAAGGGAAGGCGGGTTTACCAGGATAACAAAAAGCGCTGTTCAAAGGAAAAAAGATGGAGCGAAAATGGCAATAATAGAGTTTGTGTAAAGCGGTGTGGGGGTTGACCCCGTAGTAGACCGAGCGCGGCAACGCTAGCCGCTTTTTCTGAAATTGATATTTCATAGCACAAAAACAGATTTTTTGATAAAATAAATGACAAAGCAGAGGCGTTGTGAAAAGCGATGCGCTCGGCTCACTACGGGGTTGACAATAATCAAATAAATAATATAATTAAAAGCGTCGCGTAAAAAAACGTAAAAAATAAAAAAAGTGAAACGTGAATCGTGAAATATGAAACAAACTGGCTTCAACAATGTTTCAAATTTCAAGTTTTAAGTTTCAAAAACAAAAATGGCTGAAAAAGCAAAATTTGAAAGAAGTAAGCCGCACGTAAATGTCGGCACAATAGGGCACGTCGACCACGGCAAGACAACCTTGACCGCGGCGATCATGCACGTCCTTAAATTAAAAGGTCTTATCGACAAGGAAGAAGGGGTTAGTCAAATTGACAACGCGCCGGAAGAACAAGCGCGCGGAATTACGATCGCTTTGCATCACTCGGAATATCAGTCCGAAAAGAGGCACTATGCCCACATTGACGCTCCGGGCCACGCGGATTATATTAAAAACATGATAACCGGCGCGGCGCAGATGGATGGCGCGATTTTGGTTGTCGCCGCCACAGACGGCCCGATGCCCCAAACAAGAGAACACATTCTTTTGGCTTACCAGGTAGGCGTTCCGAATGTAATAGTTTTCTTGAATAAATGCGATCAGGTTGATGACCCGGAACTTATCAGCTTGGTTGAAAGCGAAATTCGGGAACTTTTGAAAAAATATAATTTCCCCGGAGACGAAACTCCGATAATCCGGGGTTCGGCCCTCAAGGCTCTTGAGGCGAAATCCGCCGATGATGAAGCCGTGAAACCGATTTTGGAACTTATCAAAGCTCTTGATGATTATATTCCGGAACCGAAGAGGGACATCGATAAGCCTTTCTTGATGCCGATCGAAGATATTTTCTCCATTGAAGGAAGGGGAACGGTTGTCACCGGAAGGGCGGAAAGGGGAATCGTTAAAGTAAACGAAGAAGTTGAAATTGTCGGTCTTAAGCCGACACAGAAAACTGTCGTTACCGGGATTGAAATGTTCAACAAACTTCTTGATGAAGGAAAAGCGGGAGACAATGTTGGAATTTTGCTCCGCGGACTCAAGAAAGAAGATGTTGAGCGCGGCCAAGTTGTCGCCAAGCCCGGAAGCGTTACTCCGCACACCGAATTCACCGCGGAAGTTTACGTTTTGAGCAAAGAGGAAGGAGGCAGACACACACCGTTCTTCAAGGGTTATAAACCGCAATTCTACATCAGGACTACCGATGTCACCGGAGAAACCGTTTTGCCGGAAGGCGTTGAAATGGTTATGCCGGGCGACACAGTAAACTTGACGATTAAACTCATAGCGCCGGTCGCTTTGGAAGAAAAACAAAGGTTCGCTATCCGCGAAGGAGGGAAAACAGTTGGCGCGGGTGCGGTAACAAAAATTATAAAATAGTTACCTGCCTGCCCTGCCTACCGGCAGGCAGGCGGTGGCAGGTTTGAAAAACATTGGACATGCCCAGTAGTGAAAACTCGACATAAGCTCGCCTCGCAAAATAAAAAATTTAATAAATTATAAGGTCGTTATTATGATAAAAACATATTAAATTAAACAAAGATTATTCGGCTCGCTTTATTTTGCGCAGTCGAGTTTCTACTACTGGGTATGGCTAAAAAAAAGGAAGAGATTGAACAAGCCAAAATTAGGTTGCGGGTAAAATCGTACGACCACAAATTAATGGACAATTCTTTAAAGCAGATTATAGACATCGCTTTGAGGAATGGAGCTGAAGTGGTTGGTCCGATTCCTTTACCGACCGAATTCCGGAAGTACACGGTTAACCGCTCTACCTTTGTCCATAAAAATTCGCGCGAGCAATTTGAACTTCGTGTCCATAAACGCTTGATAGACATTTTAACTCCGAGCCAAAAAATAGTTGAAGCTTTGTCCAGCCTGACTTTGCCGGCAGGGGTTGACATTGAGATTAAAATGGCGTAGAATATAGTTAGTGAGTGTGAATTTTCCTTGTTGCCAAGACGCAAGTCGCGGCAAAACTCAAGGAATATTTATTCAGTTCCCCCCGCGCAAGCGGGGGGTTTTTGCTATATTGCGAAATTTAAATAAATTGGGCATAATTATATTGCGGCTACGAACGAGCACTCACTAAGCAAAAAAACTGGAGGTCACCATCGTAGCCGCATTATGCCCAGTAGTGAAAACTCGACAAATTTAACTTTCAATTTGTCAAAGTCTAAATACTGAAACATAAATCTAAATTAGTGATTATCAATTTGAATCAACGGCAATGAGTTAAATTAACAAATTGCCGTCGAGTTTCTACTACTGGGTTTGTGAAAAGCCAATTTGTCCAGTGCGGCATTGACTTATTTTTTGCGATTTGCTATATTTAACTTCAAATATATATAATGTTGACCCCGTAGTAGACCAAGCGCGGCAACGTCTAGCCGCTTTTTTTAAAATGATATTTCATAGCACGAAACAGATTTTTATTAGTAAATTGATGTTAGAGCAGAGACGTTGTAAAAAGCGATGCGCTTGGCTCACTACGGGGTTGATTTTTTCAGCAAAAAGTTTATAATCAGTCTTTAGGATTTAGCCCAAAATAATTTAAATTATTTGAAACAGCCGGCTAAACCTGGCTGTTTTGTTTAAAAGCAATCCGAAAATTACGCATCCGAATAATCCGAACAAATCCGAAATATATACAAAAAACGTCTTTCGGATATATTTCGTAGATTCGGATGAATTCGTAGGTTAGGATTGCATTGAGCGAAGCGATATGGCATTCATTTTAGGAAAAAAATTAAAGATGTCGCAAATTTGGAAAGACGAAAAAATCGTTCCGGTAACGCTCGTTGAAGCTGGCCCGGTTATAGTTACCCAAATAAGAACAAAAGAAAAAGACGGCTATCAAGCCATTCAAGTCGGTTTTGGAACGAAAAAAGAAAAAAACGTTAAAAAACCCCAAAGAGGCCAATTTGGGAAGCTCGGAAATTTCCAGCATATTAAAGAGTTTAAAACAGACGGTGATTTCAATGTTGGAGACGTTTTGAACGTCGGCCAATTCAAAGAAGGCGATAAAATAAAAGTTAGTGGATTAAACAAAGGAAGAGGATTTCAAGGAGTCGTTAAAAGACATGGTTTTCACGGCGGTCCGAAAACTCACGGCCAGAAAAACCGTTTACGCGCGCCGGGTTCCATCGGCTCAACCGCTCCTCAAAGAGTTATGCCCGGTAGAAGAATGGCAGGCAGAATGGGCCAGGAAAGAATAACCGTGAAAAATTTGAAAGTCGCCGCGATAGACGAAAAAAAGAATATTTTAATGATAAAAGGCGCCGTGCCCGGAATGAGGGGCACGCTGTTAGAAATTAAAAGTTAAAAAATCAAAAATCAAAATGACAATAGACGTTTTTGATAAACAAAATAATAAGGCGGGAGAAATTGATTTGCCGGAAAGGATTTTCGGAACAAAATGGAACGCCGATTTGGTACATCAGGCGCTTGTCGCGCAATTGGCAAACAGGCGCGAGCCGTTGGCGCATACCAAGGGCAGGGGCGAAGTAAGAGGAGGAGGCAAAAAACCGTGGAAACAAAAAGGTACTGGCAGGGCAAGGCACGGTTCAATCCGTTCGCCGATTTGGAAAGGCGGCGGCGTAACTTTCGGCCCTAACAAAGACAGGAATTTTTCCAAAAAAATAAATGCCAAAATGAATCGTTTGGCGATTTTCTCGGTTTTGTCTAGAAAGGTTAAAGATAACAGTTTGAAAGTTTTTGAAAATTTCGGAGCGGTGGCTGATAAAACAAAAGACTGGAATATTTTTTTGAAAAGCGTTGTTGATTTAAGGTCAAAAGTTTTAATAATTCCGACATTTGAAAATAATATCAATAAAACGATTTCAAACATAAAAAACGTCAGTTCAATCAGCCCCAAATCATTGAATGTTTACGATTTATTGAAAGCGAAAAATATAATTATTGAAAAACAAACAGTAAGCGAAATAGAAAATCATTATAAATAAACATGCCCAGTAACTCAACTCGATAGAGTTTAATCATGATTTATCGGATTAAGTTACTGGGAATGTAAAAAATAATTAATTAATAAATTAAAATTCGTTCGATAGTGGTTGATTAAACCAATAAATCACAATCGAGTTGAGTTAACTGGGCATGGTGATTTCAAAAGGAAAAAATAAAAACGGTTCGGTTATGCTAATAAAGCAGCCTTGGGTTACTGAAAAAGCCGTGAACGCGGGCGCTTTAAGGAAATACGTTTTTGTGGTAGACAATAAGGCCAACAAGCCTGAAGTTAAAAAAATGATAGAAAAAATTTATTCCGTTAAAGTTGTTGATGTGAATATCACGAATACGAGAGGAAAAAGCAAAAGGCTGGGTAAAAGCTTGGGTAAGATTTCCGGTTTTAAAAAAGCGACTGTAACGCTTAAGGAAGGAAATACAATAGATATAATGCCAAAATAATGAAGCAATCCGAAACTACGAATTCATCCGAATCTACAAATAAATCCGAATAACTACAAAAAATATTCGTAGCCATTCGAAAATTCGGATACATTCGTAGATTAGTATAGATTTTATGAAGAAGTATAAACCTACAACCCCATCAAGAAGGTCCATGACAACCGTTGATTACGGCGTTTTAAGCGGGGCAAAACCGATAAAAAAATTACTGAAAAATTTAAAGGCTAACGCCGGAAGAAACAATCAGGGTAGGGTCACGATGAGGCATCAGGGCGGCGGAGTGAAACAACTTTACAGAATGGTGGATTTCAAGCAGAATAAGTTAAACGTCCCCGCTAAAATCGAAGGATTGGAATATGACCCATATAGGACTTCTTTTATAGCGCGCCTTTTGTATAAAGACGGTGAAAGGCGTTATGTCTTGGCTTCAAAAAATATGAAAGCCGGAGATGAAATAATAGCCGCCGAAAACACGCCATTAAAAGAAGGGAACAGGCTGAGATTAAAAAATATTCCCGTCGGCTATTTTGTTTTTAACGTTGAAATAGACAGAAATAAAGGAGGGCAAATGGCGAGGTCTGCCGGTTCTTACGCCGAAATTTTGGCGCAGGAGAACGGCTACACAAATTTAAAGTTGTCTTCAGGAGAAGTCAGAAAACTTTCCTGGGAAAATTTTGCTTCTTTAGGCCAAACTTCCAATTCCGACCACAACCTTACCGTTATAGGAAAAGCGGGCCGTTCAAGAATGATGGGCATTAGGCCTACGGTTCGCGGTTCGGCGATGAATCCGGTTGATCATCCGTATGGAGGAGGCGAAGGAAGAGGACCCAGAGGCACAAAGAGGCCGAAGACGATGTGGGGCAAGATTACCGGAGGAAGGAAAACAAGAAAGAAAAAGAAGTGGTCGAATAAAATGATAGTTAAACGGAGAGCTAAAAAATAAAAAATGTCAAGATCATCAAAAAAAGGCCCGTATATAGATCAGAAGCTTTTTAAAAAAATGGCCGGGTTAAAGGCGGACGAAAAAAACGTGGCAATTAAAACATGGTCTCGCGATTCCGAAATTTCTCCGGAAATGGTTGGTTTTTCTTTCGGCGTCCATAACGGCAAGGAATTTATAACAGTTAGAGTCAGCGAAGAAATGATAGGCCATCGGCTCGGTGAATTTTCTCCGACGAGAAAATTCGTAAGGCACGGCGGAAAGATACAAAAAGAATTGGAAAAGAAAGCGGAAGAAACGCAGAAAAAGTAAGGCAATCCGAAACTACCCGCCTCGACTCGCCGTCAAGGCGAGGCGGGCGAATTCATCCGAATACCCCGAATAGATCCGAATATAACAATATAATAAAAAAACATTCGTAGCCATTTGTAGATTCGGATAAATTAGTAGATTAGTATTATTATAATGAAAACCCAAATTGCAAAACTGAATTATTTGCGCATAGCGCCTCGTAAAACCAGGCTTGTTGCGAGCATGATAAAAGGATTGTCAATAAACGAAGCGGAAGCTCAGTTGTTGATTAATCCAAAAAGGCCCAGTGATGCGGTTTTAAAGTTGCTTCGTTCGGCGGTCGCTAACGCGAAAAATAACCAGAAATTGGATCCCGAAAAGCTTTTTGTGAAAGAAATTAGAGTTGACAACGGGCCGATGTTGAAAAGATTTATGCCCCGGGCGATGGGACGCGCCAGCGGAATTCAGAAAAAAAGCAGCCATATTATTTTGGTTTTGGGAGAAATGGAAAACGTGAAAGCGCCGAGATTTAAGATAGCCAAAGTTGAAAAAGTTTCAAAGAGAGTTAAGGAAGAAATGGCAAAGAAGAGTAAGAAAGAAAAAGAAGAAAAAGAGCACGAAAAAACCAAAGGAGCGGAATCGCAAAAGCAGGTTGAAAAACCGGGCTTTACGAAAAAGTTCTTTAGGAGAAAATCCATTTAAAAGCCATGGGAAATAAAATTAGGCCAGATTCATTAAGGACGGGTATTATCAGAGGTTGGTCGGGGAATTGGTTCCCGAAAAGAAATAAATTCGGCGCTTCGCTCGAAGAGGACGTTTTAATTAGAGAAGTAATAAATGAAAAGATAGGCAACGCCGGCATAGATATTATTTTGATAGAAAAAGCCGGAGAAAATTACAGGATAACAATTAAAGCTTCGCGTCCGGGAATAATTATCGGCCGCGGCGGAAAAGGCGTTGAAGATTTAACCAAACTTTTGGAAAGCAAATTGAGGAAAATAAGGAAAGAAAGGAAATTGGAAGGAGTAATTTATTTGAATTTGAATATAGAAGAGTTGAAAAGGCAGGATGTTTCGGCTAATGTTACCGCTCAAAATATCGCTTGGGATTTGGAAAAAAGAATTCCTCATCGCCGGACGGTGAAGAAATATTTGGAACAAATAATGCAAAACAGAGACGTTCAAGGCGCGAAGATATTGGTTAAAGGAAGATTAGATGGAGCCGAAATTGCCAGAGACCAACATTTGGAGCGCGGCAAGCTTCCGCTTCAGACTTTAAGGGCGAATATTGATTTCGGCACGGCAACCGCTAGGACAACTTTCGGAGCCATTGGAATAAAAGTTTGGATATATAAGGGAGATGTGTTTGAAAAATAATTATGCCCAGTAACTCAACTCGATAGGTTTAATCATGATTTATCGGTTTTGGTTACTGGGGATATGAAAATAATTAATTAATAAATAAATTAAATTCACTCAATAGTTGTTGATTAAACTAATAAATCACAATCGAGTTGAGTTCACTGGGTATGTTAATGCCAAAAAAAGTAAAACATAGAAAATGGCAGAAGGGGCGCTCAAGGAAGAGAAAGGTTGAAACGCGCGGGACAAAATTGTCTTACGGTTCTTTCGGGTTGCAATCTTTGGAAAATAGCTGGATTAATTCGCGCCAAATAGAAGCGGCGAGGAAGACCATAAGTAATTTTACCAAAAGAGGCGGGAAAATTTGGATAAGAATTTTCCCCGACAAGCCGATAACCAAACGGCCGCCGGAAACCACAATGGGCGGGGGAAAAGGAGCGGTTGAGTATTATGTTTTTCCGGTTAGAGTTGGAAGAATGATTTTTGAGCTCGATGGATTGCCGGAGGCCGAATCAAAACAAGCGCTGAAAAGAGCCGGTTATAAATTGCCGGTGAAAACGAGAATAATTTCAAAATCACAATGAAAGACAAAGAATTTCAACAAGTAAAAATAAAGCCGATAGAAGCCCTTAATAAGGAGTTGGTTGATTACCGCGAAAAATTGAGAAAATTTAAATTTGATTTAAGCCAGGGGAAAGTGAAAGACATTAAAGAAATCAAAAAAACGAAAAAGGCGGTTGCCAGAATATTAACGGTAATAAGCCAAAATAATTTAAATAAATAAAAACATGCCCAGTAGTGAAAACTCGACATTAGCTCGCCTCGCAAAATAAATTTTCCGATAAATTATAAGGTCGTTATTATGATAAAAACATATTAAAATAAACAAAGATTCTTCGGCTCGCTCTATTTTGCGCAGTCGAGTTTCTACTACTGGGTATGAAAAGAACTTTACAAGGAATTGTAGTTTCCGACAAAATGGAAAAAACAAGAGTAATAGCCATTACGCGTTTGAAAAAACATCCACGCTACCTTAAGTACTATAAAGTAACCAAGAATTTTAAAGCCCATGACGAGAAAAACAAATATAAAACGGGCGATAAAGTCGTGATTGAAGAAACAAAACCGATGTCGAAAGATAAAAAATGGGTAATTATCGAAAAAATATAACATGATTCAAGAACGTTCAATTTTAAAAGTCGCGGATAATAGCGGAGCGAAAATAGTCCGTTGTTTTAGGGTGCTTGGCGGAACCAGGCGACGTTACGCCTCAATAGGCGATATTATTGTCGCTTCCGTTCGGAAATCCGAACCCCGGAAAGCTTTGAAGAAAAAAGACATTGTCAGGGCGGTGATAGTCAGGCAGAAAAATCCGTTAAGGAGAAAGGACGGTTCATATGTCCGTTTTGACGAAAACGCGGTTGTTATTGTTGATAAGAAAGAGCCGAAGGCAACTCGTATTTTTGGGCCTATTCCGCGTGAAATAAAAGAAATGGGTTATGAAAAAATAGCTACAATGGCCGAGGAAATAGTGTAAATATATACAAATATGAAATTAAAGAAAGATGATAATATAAAAATAATCGCCGGCAAGGATAAAAACAAAACCGGAAAGATTTTGAAAGTTCTTGTAAAAAAGGACAGAGTTTTAATAGACGGCTTAAATCTTTACAAAAAGCACGTTCGTCCCAAGAAACAAGGAGAAAAAGGGGAGACAGTTTTGGTTCCGAGGCCGATCAATGTTTCAAACGTAATGTTGGTTTGTTCGGCTTGTGGAAGGGCGGTAAGGACAAGTTATGTTTTAAATAAAGGAAAGAAAACGCGAACTTGCAAAAAATGCGGAGCGTCTATATAAAAGTATGCCCAGTAACTCAACTCGATAGAGTTTAATCATGATTTATCGGATTAAGTTACTGGGGATAATAAAATAATTAATAAATAAATTAAAATTTACTCAATAGTTGCTGATTAAACTAATAAATCGCAATCGAGTTGAGTTAACTGGGTATGGAAAAGAAAATAAAGAAAAACGATTTAAAAAATCCAAAAATAGAGAAAGTTGTCATCAACGTCGGCGTCGGGAAAATTTCCCAACAGCAGGAATTTGAAAACAAAATTTTGCCGGAAATAATAAACGGCTTATCTTTGATAACCGGGCAAAAGCCTGTTATTTGTAAATCAAACAAATCAATCGCCGGATTTAAATTGAGGGCTGGCCAGACAGTGGGTTTAAAAATCACTTTAAGGCGCCAAAAAATGCGTGATTTTGTCGCAAAATTGGTAAATATAGCTTTGCCGCGCGTCCGAGATTTTCAGGGAATCAGTTTGAAAAATATCGATAAAAATGGCGGTTTGACGATAGGGATGAAAGAGCACATTGTTTTTCCGGAAATAGATTCCGATATTTCAAAGTTTGACTTCGGTTTGGAAATCAGTATTGTAAGTAGTGCGAAAAACAGGGAAGAAGCTATAAATTTATACAAGTCGATTGGAATACCGTTTAAAAAATCTTAATCAACATGGCAAAAGAATCAGTAATCGCAAGATCGAAAAAAAAACCGAAATATTCCACGCGCATCGTCAGGCGTTGTTTTAAATGCGGCCGCAAAAGGGGATATTTGAGGGATTTTGAATTATGCAGAATTTGTTTCAGGGAATTGGCTTCTCGCGGGGAAATACCCGGAATAACAAAATCGTCATGGTGAAAGAGCAACCCGAAACTACCCGCCTCGACTCGCCGTCAAGGCGAGGCGGGCGAATTCATCCGAATGCCCCGAATGAATCCGAATATAACAATATAATTAAAAACATTCGTAGCCATTTGTAGATTCGGATAAATTTGTAGATTGGGATCGGTTTATATGTATATAGATTTATTGACAAAAATTAAAAATGCCCAGGCCGTCAAAAAAGAAACCGCCAAATCGGCATATTCAAAAATGGACGAGCGGATTTTGGAAATTCTTTTGTCAAAAGGGTATATTTCGGGTTTTGAAAAAAAAGGCAAGGGCGCCAAGCGCGTTTTTGATATCCAGCTGAAATATGAAAAAAATAATGACGGGGCTATCACCGGAATCAAATTTGTCAGTAAGCCTTCACGTAAGATATATATCGGCTATAAAGACATAAGGCCGATAAAATCGGGTTACGGATTTATGGTTATTTCTACGCCCGACGGCGTATTACCCGGCGGAGAAGCGCGAAGGAAAAAAGTTGGAGGAGAATTATTATTTGAAATTTGGTAATTTAAGATTATGTCAAAAATAGGAAAAAAACCGATAGTTGTTCCGGGAAGCGTCGAAGTTAAAATAGACGACGGTTTTTTATCTTTTAAAAGCCAGAGCGGAAATTTGAAATTGGAAATGCCTCGCGACATAAAAGTTGAATTAAAAGAAGGAGAGTTGATATTTTCTCCGAAAAATAATTTAAGATTAACTCGGGCGCTTTGGGGAACAACCAGAGCCTTGGCAAATAACGCCGTAAACGGGTTGTCTTCGGGATTTGAAAAAAGCTTAAGATTGGAAGGAGTCGGTTACAAGGCGAATATGGAAGGAGAAACTTTGGTTTTGAATTTGGGATTGTCTCATCCGGTTAAATTCGTTTCTCCGCAGGGGGTGAAAATTTCCGTTGATAAAAACGTAATTAAAATTACGGGTTACGACAGAGCGGTCGTGGGCCAGTCGGCGGCGAAAATAAGGGCTTTCAAAAAGCCGGAACCGTACAAAGGCAAGGGAATTAGATATACCGATGAAATAGTTCGCAGAAAAGCCGGCAAAAAAGTCGCCGGAACGACAAAATAATATAGAGAGTTTAAAGTATGAAAAAAAGAAAGGTTTTAAATCAAATAAAGGAAAGGAGAAAAAAAAGGACAAGGGCAAGATTGTCCGGTTCTTTGGAGCGCCCCCGTTTTTCGGTTTTTAGGAGCAACAGTTATACTTATGTTCAAATAATAGACGATGAAAACGGAAAAACCTTGGCAAGCGCCTCAACTATGGAGTTAAAAAAACAGACAAAAGCGGTTGGAAAAGAATTGGCGGAAAAGCTCGGGGAGCTTATTGCCAAGAAAGCCGTTGAAAAAGGTATTAAGAAAGTCGTTTTCGACAGGGGAAGCTATAATTATCACGGTCGGGTTCAAGCTGTTGCCGAAGCTGCCAGAAAAGGCGGATTGGAATTCTAACGCGATCCGAAACTACGAATGCATCCGAATCTACAAATAAATCCGAATAACTATAAAAAATATTTGTAGCCATTCGAAGATTCGTATCAATTTGTAGATTGGGATCGATTTATATGTATAAAGGACAAATAAGACCTAAAAGCGAATTTAAGGAAAAAGTTTTGGATATGCGTCGCGTGACGCGCGTCGTTGCCGGCGGCAAAAGGTTCCGTTTCCGCGCGACAGTTGTCATTGGCGACGAGAAAGGAAGAGTCGGAGTTGGGATAGCCAAGGGCTTGGACGTGGCGCAGGCGGTGGACAAAGCAAAATTAAACGCGAAGAAAGGATTAATAACCATTTTTTTAAAAGACAGAACAGTTTCGCATGAAGTGGAGGCCAAATTCAGCGCGGCAAGAGTTCTCATCAAGCCGGCGAAGAATGGTCACGGTCTTAAAGCTGGAGGAGCGGTTCGCGTGGTTTTGCTTTTGGCTGGAGTCAAAGACGCCACGGCAAAATGTATGGGCAGGACTAAAAATAAATTGACTAACGCTTTGGCGGCGATGGAAGCGCTTAAAAAATTGAAAATTGAAAAATCAAAAATCAAAATGACAGTTTAAAAACGCAAAATTGTTTAAATGTAAAAATTTTAACATTAAAAAACTTTAACATTTTACATTGTCATTTTCCATTTTGATATTTACATTTTAAATTAACATTATGCAACTTCACGAATTACAACCGAAAACAAAATTTAAATCACGAAAGCGAGTCGGCAGGGGAGGCAAAAGAGGCACTTATTCCGGAAAGGGGCAGAAGGGCCAGAAATCTCGCTCAGGCCACGTAATCAGACCGGCGGAAAGGGATTTGATTCAGCGCTTGCCCAAACTGCGCGGTTTCAGGTTTAAACCGTTAAAAGAAAAGCCGGTTGTTTTAAATTTAGGTTTTTTGACCTCAAAAATAAAAAGCGGCATAATTAACAGGGAAGCTTTACTTGCTGCGGGTTTAATAAGTAAATCGGAAAAAAACGTGAAAATCGTCGGCCAAAAGAAAGGAAACGAGCCGATGAAAGCCGTTGAAATCAGCGGCCTTAAAGTTTCAAAGAAACTAAAAGAAGAGATAGAAAAATCTGGAGGCAAAGTAAATTAATCCGAAAATTTAAATCCGAATTCACGAATGGCTACGAAAAATTAACTTTATCATTATTCGGATATATTCGTAGATTTGGATGAATTCGTAGGTTCGAATCGCATTTATGAATAAATTAATACAACTTTTTAAAATCTCCGATCTGCGAAAAAAAATTTTGATAGTCGGGCTTTTGCTCGCGGCTACAAGGGTTTTATCGGCAATTCCAATTCCTTCAATCGACGCCATGAAATTGAAAGAATTTCTTGCTTCCAGCCAATTATTCGGTTTTGTTAATCTTTTTTCCGGAGGCGGGTTGAGTCATCTTTCAATAGTTATGATAGGTGTCGCTCCGTATATCACGGCCACCATCATTATGCAGCTTTTGACGATGATTTTTCCGCGCTTGAAAGAAATGTATTATGAGGAAGGGGCGGCGGGAAAAGCAAAATTTAACCGCTGGTCGCGCTATATTACCGTTCCTTTGGCAGGGCTCCAAGCTTACGGATTTTTGAATATTTTGGTTTCTCAGGGCGTCATTCCCCATATGGGAATGTTTGATTTAATTAAAAATGTGATTATAGTGTCCGCTGGAACAATGATTTTAGTTTGGCTTGGTGAATTGATTACCGAACACAAAATAGGCAACGGCATTTCCCTTATAATTTTTGCCGGCATAATTTCCGGGCTTCCGGCGACCGTCGGCAGGGCTCTTTTTTCCTACAGCGCTGAAACTTTGCCGACGTATCTGATTTTCGCGATTCTGGCGATTTTGGTAGTCGCCGGAGTGGTTTTCATAAACGAAGGCGAGAGGAAAATTCCGATAGCTTATGCCAAGAGGGTAAGGGGAATGAAAATGTACGGCGGCGCTTCAAGTTATTTGCCGCTTAAAGTGAACCAAGCGGGGGTCATCCCGATAATCTTCGCTATTTCAATTTTGCTTTTCCCGCAATTTATAGCGCAAGCAATGGCGATTTTTTCCAGAAGTTTATCGCTCACGCTCACGAGTTGGGTTAATTATCTTTTCAACAACCAATATCTTTACAGCGCTTTCTACTTCCTTTTGGTTTTCATTTTTACCTATTTTTATACCGCTGTTACTTTCGACCCGAAAGAAATATCTAAAAATCTCCAGCGTTCGGGCGGATTTGTCGCTGGCATAAGGCCGGGCGATTCAACCACGGATTTCCTTTCAAAAATAATAAATCGTTTGACTCTTTCGGGCGCCATGTTTTTGGGCTTGATAGCAATTTTGCCGAATCTTACCCAGATGGCGACGGGCATTAAAATTTTGACAATCGGCGGCACCGCGCTTTTGATTGTCGTTTCGGTCGCGCTTGAAACAATCAGACAAATCAATTCCCAATTGATAATGAGAGAATACGAAGAGATTTAACCATGACGATGACAATGACGATGACAAAATAATTAATTGTCATTGTCATAGTCAATAGTCATTGTAATTTAATGCCTCTAGCCATAATGATTATGGGTCCGCAGGGTTCCGGCAAAGGGACTCAAGCGGAGCTGATATCTAAAAAATTAGACCTTTTTCATTTCGACACCGGCCAATATTTAAGGGCCATTCTTTACGACCCGGCGTCGCAAAAAGACAAGACAATCCAAAGAGAGCGTAAATTGAATGAAGAGGGCATTCTTAATACGCCGTCATGGATTTTGAAAATTGTAGTTCAGGCGGTAAAAAAAATGGCCGCTCTTAAAAAAGGAGTTGTGTTCAGCGGTTCTCCACGCACTTTTTACGAGGCATTCGGCCATGAACAAGGCGGAAAACCGCAAAAATCGCAAGAGGGTTTGTTCGCGGTTTTAGAAAAATGTTACGGTAAGAAAAACGTTTCCGTTGTTGTTTTAGATATTCCATTAAAAGAGTCAATTAAAAGAATCAGCGCCCGCTTGTCTTGTTCGGTTTGCGGGAGCCCTTTTATAATTCAAAAATATAAGCTTGAATCTTGCCCGTTTTGCGGAGGAAAAATCATCAAAAGGAAAGACGATAATATAAAAAGCATTATGGAAAGGTTAAGTGAATATAATAATCGCACCAAGCCGATTTTTGCCGAATTGAAAAAAAGAAAATACAAAATCTTTAAAATCGACGGTACGCCAGCGCCTTATAAAATCCATAAAACGATTCTTAACAAGGTTAAATAAACCCAGTAACGCTACTTCAATGTCTTGCTTTTGAAAAAGCAAGAAACGGAGCAGGTTGCCGGGTAAGAAGATTAAATAAAAAAATATCACTTCAGTCCAATCACGATTTATCGTGATTAAGTTGAAGTAGTGTTATGGGTAAATCTTAATGGCAAATCTTTTAAAATCTCCGAAAGAAATAAAGAATATTGCCGTTGCCGGCAAGATTTTGGCGAAAATATTGAAAATTTTGGAGAAAGAAATTAAAGTAAGCATTCCCTTAAAGAAATTGGACAGTTTGGTTTATCAATTGTCTAAAAAATACGGCGTTCAGCCGGCGTTTTTGGGCTACAGGCCCGACGCCGCTTCAAGACCTTTCGGTGCTTCAATTTGCGCTTCATTAAACGACGTTATTGTTCACGGTTTGCCGAATAATTATAAACTTCAATCGGGAGATATTTTGAAAATCGATTTTGGCGTGGAATACCGCGAAAACGGAAAAAGTTTTTTCGCGGATTCGGCTTTTACGGTCGGCTTGGGAAAAGTTTCCAAAGAAGCGAAAATTTTGATAAAGGCCACCAAAATGGCTCTTGAGAAAGCGGTAAAAGTCGCGAAACCCGGCAATACCTTGGGCGATATCGGCTATGCCGTTGAAAGAGTGGCGCGCGAAAATAAATTAAGCGTGCTTAGAGAATTAACCGGCCATGGCACGGGGTTGGCTTTGCACGAAGACCCGATAATCTATAATTTTGGCGAAAAGGGCAGAGGGATGGTTTTAAAACCCGGAATGGTTTTGGCGATTGAACCGATGCTTTCAACAGGCTCAAGCGGAATTATTCAAAGGCCCGATGAAAGCTGGGCGACCGCCGACGGCGGATTGTCAGCCCATTTTGAACATACTATCGTAATTACGGAACGGGGACAAAAAGTATTGACGTAACTTTAATTAAGTTTAAAATTATTAAACATGAAACCATATTTATCCGTAATTATTCCGGCATTGAACGAGGCGAAACGCTTGCCGCCGACTTTAGTTGATATTAATAAACACTTGGAGAAGATTGATTTTGAATATGAAATTATTGTGGTTGACAATAATTCAACGGATGCCACTTCTGAAGTAGTTGAGAGATTTTCACATATAATTAAAAATTTAAAATTGGTGAAGTTGAAAATAAAAGGCAAAGGTTTAGCCGTTAAAGAGGGGATGCTTAAGGCGACGGGTGAATATCGGGCGTTTACAGATGCAGATAATTCCATTTCATTTGACCAGATTATAAACGCTTTAAAATATTTTAATGACGGCGCTGACGTGATTATCGGGTCGCGCGACGTTAAAGGAGCGCGTGAAGAACAGCCTTGGTATAGGCAGTTGGCGGGGAATATCGGAAATTTGATAATTCAAGCGCTTTTATTGCCGGGCTTGTGGGATACCCAGTGCCCGCTGAAAATTTTTAAAGCTGAAGTTGCCGAAAAAGTTTTTTCCGTTTCAAAAATTAAGCGTTGGGGATTTGACGTTGAAATATTGTCGCTTGCCAAAAAGATGGGATACAAAATAAAAGAAATTCCCGCGGTTTTCGTAAGCGTCCCAGGTTCAGGAGTTAAGCCGACGACCTATCTCTTTGTTTTATTGGAAGTTTTAAAAATAAAATGGTGGTTAATTACAAATAAATACAACTTATGAAAACTTATTTAACAAAAGAACGTTATGAAGAATTGAAAGTCGAACTTCAACGGCTTAAAATTGAAGGCCGGATGGAAATAGCGGACCGCCTTAAAAAATCCAAAGATTACGGCGATTTGAGCGAGAACTCGGAATATTCCGACGCTAAAGACGCGCAAGCGAAATTGGAAACGAAAATTTTCGAAATTGAAGAATCGCTTAAAGAAGCGGTTATAATTAAGAAAAGCTCAAATAAAGACATTGTCGGCGTGGGTTCAACGGTTGAGGCTCAAAAAGGCATGAAAACCGTTGTTTACACTATTGTGGGCTCAAGCGAGTCGAAACCCGAGAATAACCTTATTTCAAATGAATCGCCTCTGGGAAGGGCGTTTTTGGGCCGAAAAGCGGGCGATATAGTGGAAATGGAAGTTCCAGCGGGCAAAATAAAGTATAAAATACTTAAAATAGCTTAATTATGTTAGACGTTAATTTAATCCGCCAAAATCCGGAAAAAGTGAAAGAAGGGATAAAAAAGAAAAACTACGCCCCGTCTTTGGTTGATGAATTTTTGGCAATAGACGAAGAGTGGCGGAAATTGACGGAAGAAACGGATGGCCTCCGTGCTCAACAGAAAAAATTATCAGAGGAAAGAAAAATAGAAGAAGCAAAAGCCTTAAAAGAAAAAATCCAATCTTTGGAAGAAAGTTTGCGTTTCACAGAAGAAAAAAGAAAACAAATTTTAAATAAATTTCCGAATCTTCCTTTTGAAGACGTTCCGGTCGGAAAAGACGATTCCGAAAACGTTGTTTTGAAAACCGTCGGCGATTTGCCAAAATGGGATTTCCAGCCGAAAAATTATATTGAGCTCGGCAAAAACCTTGGCATTATAGATACCGAAACCGCTTCAGAAACAAGCGGCAGCCGGTTTGGTTATCTTAAAGGCGGAGCGGCGATGTTGGAATTCGCTTTGGTTAAATTGGCGATGGAAACGGCGATGAAAAAAGGTTTTGTTCCTGTTGTTCCGCCCGTGATGATAAAAAGTGAAATGATGAAAGCGATGGGCTATGTTGATCGCCGCGAAGACCAAGACGAAACTTATTTTCTGGAAAAAGACGGTTTGTATCTGGTGGGCACTTCCGAGCAGTCAATCGGGCCAATGCACAGCGGAGAAATTTTTGATGAAAAAGATTTGCCCAAAAGGTATGTCGGTTTTTCAACTTGTTTCAGGCGCGAGGCCGGTTCATACGGCAAAGACACAAAAGGCATTTTAAGGGTTCATCAATTCGACAAAATTGAAATGTTCAGCTTTTGTAATCCCGAAAATTCAGGAAAAGAGCACGAATTAATTTTGGGTATTGAAGAAGAACTTATGCAAGCGCTTAAACTGTCTTACCATGTTTTAAGAATTTGCACAGGTGATTTGGGTTCTCCGGCAGCTGGCAAATACGATATTGAAACCTGGATTCCCAGCGAAAACAAATATCGCGAAACCCATTCTACTTCAAACTGCACCGATTTCCAAGCAAGAAGGCTTAATATCAAATATAAACTCAAAACTCAAAACTCAAAACTCAAAACTGATTACGTCCACACTCTAAACGGTACGGCTTTCGCCATCGGCAGAATACTCATCGCCATCATTGAAAACTATCAGCAAAAAGACGGCTCAATCTTGGTCCCCGAAGTTTTGCGGGGGTATATGGGAGTAGAAAAAATCAGTTGACATCTGTCAACTATTGACTTATTGGTTGACGAAGATTATTATTTGAATATATGGATAAAGAGTTTCTTTCAACAATTGAAATTGCCTCACTTTTGGGTATTAGCAGGCAGGCAGTTTTTAAAAGAATTAAAGCCGGTGAGATAAAGGCGCGAAAAATCGGCCGTAATTTTGTGATTAACAGAAAAGACATTCCGGGAATTACGGGCAAGGTTTTAACGCAAGAGCAGAAATCGGAAATTCAAAAATCAGTTGATAAAACCTTTCGCGAGTATGGCGAGACTTTAAGGTTATTAGGGCAGGAATGAAGATCAAAGAATTAACAATTGCCGAAGTAGAATATATCGCTTTTTATTTGGCAAATTCTACCCGTTTCCCCAATGTTTTGGAAAGCTGTTTAATAACTCCTTTTGCTTCCTTCGGCGGTAAAACCGCTTATCGGGGCGTCATTGGCAAGTCGTCAATGCTTTTTTATTTAATGATTAAAAATCATCCTTTTCAGAACGGAAATAAACGGATTGCAATGACAACGCTTATGTATTTTCTGTATGAAAATGGGAAATGGTTAAGGGTGGACAATCAAGAACTTTATAATTTCGCTAAATGGGTCGCCACGAGTAATCCTAAGTTGAAAATTGAAACCGTAAAAGCGGTAGAAAAATTTATTGAAATGTATATAATAAAGTTATAGAAATAGCAAAATATGCAAAATATTTGCGCAAATTCAAAATTTATGGTAAAATATAGGATATGGATAAAAAATCTCTTATAGAACAAATTGAAAAAGCCCGAAATTCCCGCGTAATTACTTATTTAACCAGCGACAGGCCCGGTCCGGTTAACGCCCGCGTGGCAATGGATATTATTCCACTTATCAGCAAACAACTTCAAACAATTGGAAAAACTGAAAATATTGATTTGTTTTTATACAGCGCTGGAGGAGATACAATGGTGCCTTGGCGTTTAGTTTCAATGATTCGCGAACATTGTGATAAATTTTCAGTTATTATTCCATACAAAGCCCATAGCGCGGCAACGATGATTGCGCTCGGAGCAGATGAAATCGTTATGAGCGACCTTTCCGAACTTTCGCCGATTGACCCCTCAACCGCCAATGTTTTTAATCCTCAAGACCCGCAAAATCCGCAGGGTAGAATCCCAATTTCGGTTGAAGACGTAATGGCGTATTTTGACTTGGCGAAAAATAAATTTGGGATAAAAAATGATGAACAGTTAGCGGCGATATTTAATAAATTCGTGGAATCCAATCCGCAAATTCATCCCTTAGCGCTTGGTAATGTTAATCGTATCCATAATTTAATCCGCATACTTGCCAAGCGGCTTTTAAAGAGCCATAAGTCGCCCATGAAAGAAGATGAAATTGAAAAAATAGTTGATTATTTCACGGAAAAATTATATTCGCACCAATATTTTATTGGCAGAAAAGAAGCAAAAGAAGATTTAGGGTTAAAAAATGTTCAATACGCGGATAATGAACTATCAAAAGCGATGACCGATTTGTATGAAGAATATAAAAACGAAATGGGGCTTGGAATGAATGTTTGGAATCCGGAAAACGAGCTTGGGCAAAACGCTATGCAAAATAAAAAAGATTATAAGATAGCATTTATTGAAAGCCGGCAATTATCAAGTTATTTTGAGCTTTCAATTGATTACAGAAAACAACAAGTAAATGTGGTTCAACAAACCCCGCAAGGGCCAGTTCAAATTCCGCAAGAACAGGTTGGATTTAGAATTGTCGGGCAGGGGTGGAAGTAGGTTATTATGACACTATTTAATTTAAACATAAATATTAATAATTCATTTAATAAAAATAAGCAGCCACACAAACAGGCCGATAGTATTTTTAACGACAACTCTACTTTAAATAACACTAAAAAGGTTTTAGAAACTTATTCTGCAAGTATTAGTTCAATTACGAGTGGCCATGTTGATAATGGTATCAGTGTTGTAAAAGATAAAAACCAAAAAGGATTCTGGAGAGATATTATTATTGGAACAATAAGTGCTGTTTTGGGTGCTGTTATAATATATTTTATTTTTGGCATTAAATAAATTGCTTGGCGGAAAATCGGGTAGGGGGGTGGAAATAAAATTATGAAAAATATAAAACCTTATCTTTCTATATGTTTTCTTGTATTGGTATTTATTGTGATATCTGTATTACTCTATTTTATTTCTCCTTCTTTTTTCAACTCTAATTTTCTAATTGGATTGATTGCGTTATTAGTAGGAACTGTTGCGATTTATTTATACATAAAACAAAGAGAGGATGCTAAGCGTGATGCCGCAAAAATTATTATTCAAGAAATTAGAAGGGCAGAAGATATAATCGCAGCTTATAAACAAATGGAAAAATATCTATTTGCAAAGAAGATTATCGCGACCAATAGCTGGACTAAAAATATCCATTTTTTTGTAGGGGAATTAGATAACGACGAATTGGACAGGATTAGTGATTTGTATTCGACTGGCGAATATTTAGATAATTTAATTAAAGAAATTTCCCAGATAACGTTTGAATACGAGATAGAAAAAATAAAAAAAATTAATGATTATATAAGACAAAACCCAAATTATCAAGTTGATTTAAAT
>Ga0163200_1000072_pt1 | contig 46824 bp, 40 predicted proteins | sample PL_2010_200m_FD_113535 | JGI IMG/M metagenome (GOLD analysis project Ga0163200, IMG submission 113535) | Freshwater microbial communities from Powell Lake, British Columbia, Canada to study Microbial Dark Matter (Phase II) - PL_2010_200m | ecosystem: Environmental > Aquatic > Freshwater > Lake ... | reverse complement strand
CAGCTGGAACGTGTCGCCAGCGAGACGATCTCCCGCTTCGGCGGCTTCGACACCTGGATCAACAACGCCGGCAGCTCGGCCTGGGGGCGCTTCGACGAAGTCAGTGACCATGACCACTATCAGGTGATGCAGACCAACTTCTGGGGCACGCACTACGGCTCGTCCATCGCAGTGAAGCATCTGCGTGATAAAGGCGGTGCGCTGATCAACGTCGGCAGTGTCGAGTCGGCCAATGCCCTGCCCTTCCACAGCAGCTACAGCGCCAGCAAGCATGCGATCAAGGCGATGACCGACGTGCTGCGCGTCGAGCTGCAAAAGTCGCACACGCCGGTATCGGTAACCCTGGTACGCCCCTCCTCGACCGACACCCAGTTCATGGATCACTCGAAGAATTACCTGCCCAGCGCGCCGGTGTTTCCGCCGCCGGTCTATGCCCCCGAGGTGGTCGCGCGGGCGATTCTGCATGCCGCCGAGCACCCGCAGCGCGACGTTTACATCGGCAATGCCAAGTTGCTTTCGCGACTCGCGCAGAACGCGCCGCACCTGGCCGACTGGATCAACCGCACCTTTGTCTACGACACCATCAAGAGCGGCCGCCCAGACCGACACCCACGCGGCGCGCTCTACGACAGCGATGTGGGCAGCGCGGGTGACGGCAGCGCCAGTGGCGATTATCCGGGCATGGTGCTGACACGCAGCCTGTACACCCGTGCCACGCAGCATCCGGTCGCGACCACGGCCGCCGTGGCGGTGGGGGCAGCAGCATTGGTCGCCCTGCTGGGGCGTCGCGGGCGCTAGCTAACCACCAGCGCAGCCCAGGCTGCGCTGGCTGCATGATCGTTCAGCTCAGGTTCAGCCAGGGTTCAGGCGCTGTTCAGCGTTCCGCAGGCAGGATGGAGACGTAAATTTTCCACGCCTGCAAAGGAGCGACACATGAACAAGTTGCATACCCTGGCCATCGCCACCACTCTCAGCGTCTTCACCCTCGGCGCCCAAGCCGCCGACAACTTCGCTGGCCTCACCTGGGGCAAAAGCACCGTCAACATCGACCGTTCCAGCACCCTGAAGCAGAACATGCCGGGCGCGAACCGTTTCGATGACACCATCAAGAACAGCGGCACCTGGGGCATCCGTGCCGGTCAGATGACCGATGAGGCACGCTACTATGCCACCTACGAAAACGTATCCGACGACTACGGTAGCTCGCTCAAGCTGCGTCAGCAGAACCTGTTCGGCAGCTACGACATGTTCCTCCCTGTCGGTGACACTACCCGCCTGTTCGGTGGCGCCAGTGCCGGTCTGACCAAGCTCGAGAATGAGTCCAGCGGTTACCGCCGCGACAGTGACATCGGTTATCTGGTGGGTCTGCAGGCTGGTGTGCTGCAAGACGTCGGCAAGAACACGTCGATCGAAGCGGGTTACCGTTATCTGCGCAGCAACGCTGGCACCGAAGTGGCCGAGCGCGGCGTCGGCAAGGTCGGTTCGATCGACCTGCATAGCAGCAAGCAGGCCTACCTGGGCGTGAACTACAAGTTCTAAGCAGACACGCCTGCATCAACAGGAACACGGCCGGGATTGTCCCGGCCGTTTGCATGACAGGAGCCGCACATGAAAGTGCTGGTGGTGGAAGACGAGGCGCTGCTGCGCCACCACCTGCTGACTCGCCTGAGCGAAAGCGGGCATGTGGTCGATGCAGTGGCGAATGCCGAAGAGGCGCTTTACCAGACACGCGAATTCAATCATGACCTGGCCGTGGTCGATCTCGGCTTACCGGGCATCTCCGGCCTGGATCTGATTCGCCAGCTGCGCAGCAATGGCGAGCGCTTTCCCATCCTCATCCTCACGGCGCGCGGTAACTGGCAGGACAAGGTCGAAGGATTGGCCGCCGGTGCCGACGACTACGTGGTCAAACCCTTCCAGTTCGAGGAGCTGGAGGCACGGCTCAACGCGTTGCTGCGACGCTCGTCCGGCTTCACCCAGGCGAGCATCGAAGCCGGCCCGCTCAAGCTTGACCTCAACCGCAAACAGGCACTGGTGGATGACGAGCCCCTGCCGCTGACCGCCTTTGAATATCGCATTCTGGAATACCTGATGCGTCACCAGCAGCAGGTGGTCGCCAAGGAACGGCTGATGGAGCAGCTCTACCCGGACGACAACGAACGCGACGCCAACGTCATCGAGGTGCTGGTCGGCCGGCTGCGGCGCAAGCTGGAAGCCCACGGTGGGCTTAAACCCATCGATACCGTTCGCGGCCTGGGTTATCTGTTCACCGAGCGCTGCCGATGAGTCTCAATTGGCGCCGCTGGCGCGTGCTGGCTCGGGCCGCACGCAACGGCACCCTGTCACTGCGCCTGCGCCTGATGCTGGGCGCTACCTGCCTCGCCGTTCTGTTCATGCTTGCCCTGCTCCCAGTGCTGCAGGCTGCGTTCAGCCTCGCCTTCGAGCGGGTCATCGAAGAGCGCCTGGCCGCCGATGCCAATACACTGATTACCGCATCGCGCATCGAACAGGGCCGATTGGTGATGCCGGAGCGCTTGCCCGATGAAGAATTCGACCTGCCCGATGCGAAGCTGCTGGGCTACATCTACGACCCGCAAGGCAAACGGCTCTGGCAGTCACGGTCGGCCGAAGACGAATCCATCGACTATCAGCCGCGCCTGCAGGGCGATGTCACCGAATTCCAGCGGATCCGCGATGCCGATGGCGCCGAGTACTTCGTCTACGACGTGGAGCTGCGGCTGAACACCGATCAGCGTCAGGCGTTCAGCTTCGTCACCATGCAACCCACCAGTGAATACCGCAGCCTCTTCGAGGAATTCCGGCAACAGCTGTATCTCTGGCTCGGTGGCGGGTTGCTGGTGCTGTTGACGTTGCTTTGGCTGGGCCTGACCTGGGGCTTTCGCTCGCTCAAACGACTAAGCCTCGAGCTGGATCAGGTCGAGGCGGGGCGGCTGGATCGGCTCAGCGATCGACACCCCCGCGAACTGCTGCGCCTGACCCGCTCGCTGAACCGTTTGCTCGACGGCGAGCGACGCCAGCGCGAGCAGTACCGCAACTCGCTGGGGGACCTGGCCCACAGCCTTAAGACGCCATTGACGGTGCTGCAGAGCGTCGGCGAAGTGATCAGTACGCAGCCGGACAACCGCGAGCAGTCCCGTGTGATGCGCGCGCAGATCGAGCGCATGAGCCAGCAGATCGGCTACCAGCTACAGCGGGCAAGCCTCGGTCAGAGCGGCTTGGTGCGTCACCGGGTAGCGCTGCAGCCGCTGCTGGTGCGCCTGTGCAGCACGCTGGACAAGGTTTACCAGGACAAGCGCGTGCAGGTCGAGCTGCAGGTTCCAGCAAAGGCCACCCTGCCGCTGGAGCAGGGTGCGCTGATGGAACTGCTCGGCAACCTGCTGGAGAACGCCTACCGACTCTGCCTCCATCAGGTGCGCATCAGCCTGCAGCAGGGCGACGAATACCTGACCCTGAGCGTCGAAGATGACGGGCCCGGCGTACCGGTCAACCAGCGCGCCCGCATCCTGCGTCGTGGTGAACGGCTGGACGCCCAGCACCCCGGCCAAGGCATCGGCCTGGCAGTGGTGAAGGACATCATCGACAGCTACGGCGGCGAGCTCAGGCTCGACGATTCCATGCTTGGCGGCGCTGCGTTTCGGTTGCGCCTGCCGGTGGATTAAGCCGACAAAGGGATCTGTTGATTGATGCCTGTTCCGGGTGGCGGCTGCTACAGTTCGTAGCCCCGCCACTTACCGGACGCGACAAATGTCACTGGACGACAACAAACGGCTGGTCCGCCAGCACATCGATCTGAGCTGGAACCGCGGACACCTGGCCCTTGCCGAGAAGCTGCACAGCAAGGACTTCCTCTACAAGAGCTCCTTCGTCGGCCATCCGATGGCCAGCCCTGAGTTCGCCGCGATGGTGACCCAGATCCGTACTGCCATGCCCGATCTCGAAGTGGTGGTCGAGGAATGCGTTGCCGAGGGCGACAAGGTCGTCACCTGGAGCACCCTGATTGGCACCATCGAAACACCCGCGCTCGGCTACCCACCCAGTGACAAGGTCTTGAGCATTTCAGCGATGGCCTTCTGGACCCTGACGCCGGGGCAGCAGATCCGCGAGATCTGCACCATGTTCGACATGGAAAGCTTCCGTTCCCAGCTCGGACTGGCGACCCGCACCTACGCCGAAAAAGCCCTGCCCTGACGGCTGCTAGCGGCCAGAACGGGAGCGTTTGGCGCTTTCGCAGCAGTCATCGCCCCGGTTTCGTGGTCCATTGCACATGCGCCCGATTCCGAAAAAGGCAGGTTGAATGCACCGACCGCTGTTGCTCAAGACCCTGGTTTGCCTCGTTGTACTGGCCTTGCTGGCCTCCGCCATCAACCCGCACGACCGTACCACCTGGCTGATGGAAGTCCTTCCGGTGGTCATCCTGCTGCCGGCATTGGCTTACACCCATAGACGATTTCCGCTCTCTTCGCTGCTGTACGTGTTGCTGGCTGTCCAGGCCCTGGGGCTGGTTGCGGGCGGCCATTACACCTTCCCCCGTGTCCCGGTCGGTTTCTGGCTGCAGGACTGGCTGGACCTCAGCCGTAACCCTTACGACCGGCTTGGCCATTTTTTCCAGGGCGTTGTGCCTGCGCTGATCGCGCGGGAACTGCTGGTGCGTAATGAGCGCGTTCATGGCAAACACCTGTTGCCGTTTGTCTGCGTAAGCATGGCGATGATGCTCAGCGCTGTTTACGAGCTGGTCGAGTGGGCGGCGGCCCTTTCGCTTGGCCAGGGCGCCAAAGCCTTTCTGGGCATGCAGGGCGATCAGTGGGACACGCAGGCCGACATGTTCTGCGCGTTGCTTGGCAGCCTGACCGCCATGACACTGCTGGTGCATCTACACGACCGCAGCATGGCCGCAATCGGTAAACCTCGGCAAAGCCTAACGGCTGTACAAGGCGAAACCGCCCGATAACTACAGCCAGCTGGTTAACTATCGATTTAATTGAATCAAGTAATTGGCTTGATTAATCAATTAGCGGCAGCGGCACTTAGTATCACAGTTGTCGATTTGTACTATTGATACGCTCGCGTTTGTTCAACCGGCCCTCGCCCGTAGCATGTGTCCCGTACCCACTAATACCGAGGACACACTCATGAAAAAGTTATTAGCAGCTGCCATCCTGGCCAGCATTGCTTCGACGGCCTTTGCGATCCCGCCAAGCCATCCGCAACCAATTCTGGGCGAAGCGCAAAGCGCCTCAACCGTCCAAAAGCAGTTATCAACTGACCGCACCCTGTCTGAAAACGGTTTCGATCGCACGCCATTGAGCGAGCAAATTGCTGAAGACGGGTTCGATCACACTCCCATCAGCGAACAGGTCGCTGAAGACGGTTTTGACTCTACGCCGCAAGCGGAGCAATTCGCAGAAGATGGATTTGACCTGACACCTCAAGCCGATCAAGTCGCCGATGACGGTTTCGACCGCACTCCGCTCGGGCAGTTACTGGCGGAAGATGGCAGCGATCGTACCGAGCTCGGCACAGCCTGAACTTAACGCTTCAACTCAAGGCGCCGTTGGCGCCTTTTTTATGTGCAATGAAAAGTTAATGACACTCGCTCCGCGAGTATTTACGGCCGGATAAATCCACCGCGACAAATAACTTTCTGACGGCCCTTAGCCTATCGGGAGGCTCGCTCAGAGAAAACCATACGACCCCTGTACACAATTGATACCAAAGTACAATGTTTATGATGACGCAGTGCCACTACCCTGACTGAATAGTCATTTCAGGGACGATGGTGCAGTCAGCTCAGGGAAGATCCTCATAAATTGTGCGGAAACCCTATGAACCTAACCGTCAAACTGAAACTCGGCCTGAGCTTTGCGGCACTTACCCTGATCGTTCTGCTCATTTCTGCCTTGGCGATTGTCGAGCTAGCCAAGTTCAACGATGCCTTTTCTGACTATGTCGAAGGCGTTAACGCCCGCGAAGAGCTGGCGTCAGCATTACTCATCGCGGCCCAACGCCGCGCAGTCGCGGCCCGTAACCTGGTGCTGGTGTCCTCGGAAGCTGACCTGAAGCTCGAACATGCAGCAGTCCTCGAAGCACACCGCGACGTTCAGACTCATCTCAGTAATCTCAAGACGGCGGTAGATCGTTTGTCTGGTGCTGAGGCCAAAGAAGAAAAGCAGCTGCTTTCCGAAATAGCCCGCATAGAAAGCCTTTACGGTCCAGTAGCACTGGATATCGTTGAACGCGCCGTAGCCGGGCAGCGCGAAGACGCCATCGTGCGGATCAACCGAGACTGCATTCCACTGCTGCGTCAGCTGCTGGCCGCTGGCGAACGCTATATGCAGCACAGCCGTAGCGTCGCGAAAGCGGAAGTGGTGGCCGAGCGCAACGAATATGAAACCCAACGCAACCTGATGATCGGTGTCTGTTTGATAGCCGTATTGCTCGCGCTCGGTCTGGGTATCGGCATCGTCCGCAGCTTGTTGCGCACCCTGGGCGCCGAGCCGCTCGATCTATCCGCTGCAGCCCGCCGCGTCGCTGCCGGTGACATGCGCAGCATGCCGGGAATTGAGCACGCGCCGGCTGGCAGCGTCATGGCCTCCCTTGGGGAGATGCAACGCAGCCTCGGCGAGCTGATCGGGCAGGTACGGCGCTCAGCTGAAACGATATCGTCCTCCGCCGAAGAGCTATCCCAGTCTACCGAGCAGGCGAGCCAAGGCGTCATCGCACAAAAACTGGAAGTCGATCAGGTAGCCACGGCAATTCATGAAATGGCTGCGACGGTGCTCGAGGTCGCACGAAACTCCGAGCAAGCGGCCAGCGCGGCGGATTCAGCCGATCAGCAAGCGCAAGCCGGCGAGGCGACGGCACGTCAGGCGGTGGTACAGATCAAGCGGCTTGCTGATGAGGTGACAAAATCGACCGCTGCGATGGCGCGCCTGAAGAGTGAAAGCGAGCGGATCGGCGGTGTACTGGACGTTATCAAGTCGGTGGCGGACCAGACCAACCTACTCGCGCTGAACGCTGCGATCGAAGCCGCACGCGCCGGCGATGCAGGCCGAGGTTTCGCCGTGGTGGCTGATGAGGTGCGAACACTTGCTCGTCGCACCCAGGATGCGACGGTCGAAATCCAATCACTGATCGAAGGGCTGCAGCGGATTGCCGAGGAGTCAGCCAAAACCATGCAGGGCTGTAGTGATCTGACGGAGGCCACCGTGGCGGGCGTCGATGAGACTGGTGCGGCGGTGGCAGACATCACCTGCATGATCGCCGCTATTCAGCAAATGATGCAGCAGATCGCAACTGCGGCCGAAGAGCAAAGCGCCGTGGCTGAAGAAATCAGCCGCAGCGTGACCCGAGTACGCGATATTGCCGATCAGTCCGCGACGTCCAGTGAGCAGACAGCCGCCTCGAGCGTGGAGCTCGCACGGCTCGGTAGCGCTCTGACTCAGCAGGTCCGGCGGTTCGAGATCTGACGCGGGCTGCGCCTGATCGAAGAACGCAAACGGCAAGCCGAATGGAATCGGCCCTGCGTTATAGGTGCCGTGTATTTAGGGCCGTGCGTGTTCAGCCATCCCTCCCCCGCGCCGTACCCGCAAGCGAGGTGCAACCAGGGTTGCAAGCGCAACGCGTCACCACAACCAACCCAACCACAGCAAAGCGGCCAGCAACCAGGCGCTCATGGTGAGTGTGCCGGTGTTCCAGAAGCGGTTCCAGCGGCGCTCCCGTTGCCGCCAGCGCGAGGTGTTCGGATGGAGGGTTGGAACGGCCATTGGTGGGCGTAATACCAGACGCCGGAGTCGCAGCGAGAGCGTCAGCGCCGGGTTGGGTAGATTCGCCAGGCGTGCCGGAACCTTCCAGCCCCTTTTCAAGGCCACGCCAGCCAAAACCGACGCCAGCAGTAGCGGCCATAGTGCGGCCCAGATGCCCCCAGGATAAAGGCCATGCAGCATCGGCTCACGCAGCGCGGGCCACAGCCAGGGCAAGAGTAACGAGCTGCTGCTGAGCAACGCCCAGGGCAACAACTGAGGTAGCGGTGGACGGTTCGCGGGCGCATCGCGGGCATCCTGGCGTAGCAACCACAGCGCGCGAATCAAAAGCAGGGCGGTAGTCAGGCTGCTGAGGCTCAGCCAAACCAGCCAACCTTCGAACTCACCGGCATGCCAGACGTCTTTCAACGCGATCTTGACCGCCCCGCCGCTGGTCAGCGGCAACCCCACGATCGCCAGGGCCGGCAGTGCCAAGAGCAGCCAGCCGATGCGCTTAAGACGACCGGCATGGATCAAGCCCGCCGCGAGAAACAGCGCCCCCTTTGCCAGACCGTGATGGACGCCGTAGAGCATCAGCACGACGGTCATCGCCTGAAGTTGCTCGGGATGTCGCCAAGCCAGCGCCAGCAGCATCACCAGATAGCCCATCTGACTGACCGATGAATAGGCCAGCACCGCTTTGGCCTGTCCTGCAACGAGCCCGAGCAGTGCCGGGTAAACGGCGCCGAAGATGCCCATGGCGAGCAACACGTCCGCCCAGCTCGACAGCAACGGATCGCTTTCCGGCAAGCATCGCCAAATGCCCAGCAGACCGGCCTTGAGCATCGCCCCCGACAGCACCGCGCTGGCCGGTGCAGGTGCTGCCGGATGGGCCAGGGGTAGCCAGACGTGCAGTGGCCAGAAACCGGCCTTGAGCCCCAGTCCCGCCAGCAACAGGACCAGCGTCAGGCCATCCATGGGCAGCGTTTGCCAGGCGGCGAAGGAGAAATCGCCGTCTGCGGCGTGGCTGCGCAGCATCAGCCCAGCGAGCAAAGCCATTTCGCCGCAGATGGCCAGTTGCAGGTACAGCCGTCCGGCGCGACGGGGGCCGGGCCCACGCCGATGCACGATCAACCCATACGCGGCGAGGCTCATGGCGCTGAAACCGAGGTAGAAGCTCAAGGCGTCGGTCGAGATGATCAGCATCAGGTTGCCGGCCAGCGCCAGCAGCCAAAAGGTCCAGAAGCGAAGCAGACAAACGTCATCCTTCTGGCTGCTGCTTGCGAAGACGCTTGCACAGCCCCACAGCAGCGCGGTGAAGCCCAGCCAGGCACGGCTAAGGTCATCACTGGCACCCCAGCGCACGCCATCCCAGAGCATCGGCAGCTCCAGCAAGGGAACGGGCTGAGCAACCAGCGCCAGCGCCGGAATACAGGCCAGCCATAGCCAGCCGATGGCCCGTTCGCGCCAGATGGCCACGCAGCCCGCGGCCAGAAGTGGCGCCAGCGGCACCAGTATCCAGAGCCAGGCGCCGCTCATATCTCGAACTCCCGATTGACGATCAACTGCGCCCAGCCCAGCGGGCTCAGCGCCGTGCCGGCCAGCACGCCCACCAGCACTGACAAAAAGGCGGTGAAGATCGCGGGGAGCAACAACATCCAGTGGGTTTCCCAGCGCTCCTCGCGCCAGTTGTCTTCGTGCCAGTCAGCCGGTTCGGCGAACCAGCCACGCCACAGGAGCGGCAGGAAATAGCCGGCGTTGAGCAGCGCCGAGCCCATCAAGACCAGCAGCACCCAATCCTGCCCGACCTCCAGCGCGCCCATGCCCAGCGCCCACTTGCTGACGAAGCCAGCAATCGGCGGGATGCCGATCATGCCCAGCGCACCGATACTGAACGCCGTCATGGTCAGCGGCATGCGCCGGCCGACACCGTCCATTTCGCGAACACGATGGATGCCAAGGGTTTCGGCAAAATTGCCCGCGCAATAGAACAGCGTGACCTTCATCAGCCCCTGATGGACCAGATGCACCAGCCCACCGACCGCCGCAATCGGCCCGAGCAGCGCAACGCCAAGGGTCACGTAGGACACCTGACTGATGGTCGAGTAGGCCAGGCGCTTCTTCAGTTCCTGCTGCTGCAGAGCGCGCATCGAGCCATAGAGAATCGTTGCCGCGGCCAGCCAGAGCAGCGGCCCGGCCATGTCCAGCTGCCCCATCGCCTCGGCGCCATAGACGTCATAGACCACCCGGATAATCCCGAACGCGCCGGCCTTGACCACCGCCACCGCATGCAGCAGCGCGCTAACGGGTGCCGGTGCCACCATCGCCTTTGGCAGCCAGCCATGCAGCGGAATCAGCGCCGCCTTGACCCCAAGCCCAGCGACCAGCAGGACGAAGGCGACGCGCAACGCCAGGTCGTGCTCGCCCACCGCCGGCAGCAAATAGCCGCCCGGCTGGAAGTCCTGCCCACCGGCCAGGCCATGCAGCAGCGCCACGCCCATCAATACCAACGCACCACCGCCCACGGTGTAGGCCAGATAGACGCGCCCGGCGCGCAGCGCTTCGGGCGTACCGCGATGCACCACCAGCGGGAACGTCGCCAAGGTCAGCATCTCGTAGAACAACAGAAAGCTGACCAGATTGCCCGCCAGCGCGAGGCCTACGGTGGCGCTCACGCAAAGGCTGAAGTAGCCGAAAAAGCGCGACTGCAACGGAGAATTTTCAAGGTAGCCAATGGCGTAAATGGTAGTGGCCAGCCACAGCACCGACGACAGTGCGACGAACAACAGCGACAGCGCATCGCCCTGCAGCACCAGCGGCGCGCCGGGAAGGAATGGCAGACTGAAACGAAACTCCAGGCCTTTGCTCACGCCATAGATCATCGCCACCACCAGCAACAGCTTGATCACCACGCCACAGAGGTTGAGCGTGACCCGCAACCGATGCTGTTTTTCGTGCAGGGTGAAGATCAGAAGGCCCGGCACCAGCGAGCTGAGCACGATGGCCAGCGGTAGCCAATGGGTCCAGTTCATCGTGCCACCCCACCGAGCCAGAGCAGCAAGGGCTCGCTGATCAGCGCCAGGCTGAGCACCAACAGCGCCGGCAGCATCGCCAGCCATTGCGCAACGGGATCAGGCTTGACGCTGAGTGGGTTGGGCCGCGCACGATCGAAGCCCAGCGCCACCACACGGAACACATAGGCCGCCGACATCAGCGTGCCGAGTAGCACACCAAAAGCCCATGGCCAGTGCTGCGGTTGCTCGAACAGCGGCTGCAGCAACAGCCACTTGGCAAGAAAGCCTCCACTGGGCGGCAGGCCAATCAAGCTGCCACCGGCAACAGCGAAGGTCGCCATGGCCACCGGCATGTTCTGGCTGGCCCCTTTCAACGCGCGTACCCGACGCGTACCCAGCACCCGCTGCAGCTCACCGGCAGCCAGGAACATCGACACCTTGGCCAGCCCATGCGCCAGGATGAACAGCCACAGCGCCGCCTCCATTCGCGGCTCCTGCCAATGCAGCAGCAGGCCGAGCGCCAACAGCGCATAGCCCAGCTGCGCAACCGTTGAATAGGCCACCAGCATTTTCAGGCGCGGCGCGCGCAGCGCCGACCAGCCGCCAGATATCAACGCCAGGATGCCGGCCCCGGCGAATAGAAACCCGGCCTGACGCCCGAGCTCCGGTGGCGCGATCTGGCTCCAGATCAGCCACAGGATATAGATCGGTCCCTTGACCACCAGCGCGGAGAGCAAGGCGCTGACCGCCGTCGGTGCGCCGGAATGCGCCGGGGGCAGCCACAGGTGCAGCGGCCACAATGCAGCCTTGAGCATCAGCCCGACACTCATCAGCAATAGCGCCAGGCGGGTCGTGTTGTCGGCCTCGGTCAGCTCGGCCAGCACCAGCACATCGAGCACACCGTAGCGGCCATAGAACAACGCCACGCCAAACAGGTAAGCGAGCGACCCCGCCAGCGACAACATCAGGTAGTTGAAGGCCGGTCGATAGGCCTTGCGCCCGGCCAGTGCCACCAGCGCCACGGCACAGAGGCTTAGCAATTCAAGCGTGACGTACAGGTTGAACAGGTCCGCCGATAGCCATAGTGCGACGAGCGAGGCATGCAACAGGCAGGACAACGGCCAATAATCCTCGTTGCCCGTAGCGTGCGGGCTGCGCGCTGCATAGAGCGCGACCAGCAGATGCAGGCCGGCGGTAAAGACCATCAGCAGCGCGGTGAGCGGAGTCAGCTGGAACCGGATCGCCAACGGTGTCTCCCAACCGCCGATCTGCAACAGCTGCGGCCCGAGGCTGATCGCCTGCTGCAAGGCAAACGCCGCGGCGACCAGGCTGGCAGCGCTCATCAGGATCACGCAGAGGCCACTGCGAGCCGGCCGCAGCAACACCAGCAGCAGAGCTGCAAGCAGCGGTAGGGACAGGCTCAGCAACGCCGCATTCATTGTCGCGGCTCCTGCTGGCCCTTTGAATGCTCTTGACCTTGCGCCACGCCGGCCAACCGCAACGCCAGGGCGGTGGCGCTGACCGCCACCACCAGACCGGTCACCACCAGCGCTACCAGCAGCGGATCGCTCGGCTGGCTGCGCGCCGCCAGGGCAATCATCACCAGAAACACGCCACTGCCCATCAGGTTGAAGGCGATGATCCGGCGCAGTGCCTGACGCAACGTCAGCAGGCCGTGCAGCCCCAGCAACCAGAGCGTGGCACCGATGATCATCCAGAACAGGCTACTGGTCATGAGGAGACGTCCTCCCCTTCACCCACCACCAGCAGGCTGAGGCTCGCCGCGATCGAAAGGGTCGCTACGCTCTCGATCAGGACGATGAGCAGCTTGGCCGCCCCGCTTGGGTAGGTCAGCCAGCCCTCGCCCAGCCAGGCGGTCATCAACGCAACACCGATAAATACCAGCAGGCCGCCCAGCACCAGCAAGCGCAACGGCGTGAATGACCAGCGCAACCGTGGCACCAAGCCCGACAAGCGCAGCAGCACCACACCCGAGGCCAGTAGCGCCCCAGCCTGAAAGGCGCCACCTGGCGCGCTGGCACCGCGCCAAAGAATGTAGCCGGCAGCCAGCACCAGCAGCGGAGCCAGCACCCGCGCCCAGGCTCGTAGAAGCGGCCAGGGTTCCGCCAGTTCCAGCGGTCGCGGCCCCAGTTGCCGAGCACCAAGCAGCGCCAGCAGCAGGACGGCCAGTTCCAGCAGCGTGTCCCAGGCGCGGTAGTTCAGCAGCACGGCGGTCACCGGGTGGCTGACACCGGCCTCATCCAGATGCAGTGTGATCAGCGCCGGCATACGCGGCTCTACCGCACTCAGTGGCGCCAGCCCTTGCACCAGCAGGATCAGCATCGGCAGTACCACAGCCGCGGCGCCCAGGCGCAGTCGCGTACCGGTGGCATCTGGCAGATCCGCCGGCCCGGGCTGGCGCGCCAGTGCGGTGAACAGCAGAACGCCCGTCAGTCCGGCGCCAATCGCCGCTTCGGCCAACGCCAGGTCCGCTGCGCCCAGGCGCGCCCAGATCAACGCCAGCGCGAGGCCGAAGGCGATGAACAGCAGCACGCTGGTGTAGAGGTTACGACCATGCAGCGCGCCAAAGGCGAGCCCCAACAGGAGTAGGCCAAGCACCCCGTCGAACAGCCATTCAGTCATCGCGTGGCTCCTCACCGGCCTGTCGCGCCAGCAACTGGCAGGCGGTGGCGCTGGAGGCCAGCAGCAACAGCCAGATCAGCACCATCTGCCCGACCTCCCATAGGCTGTCGGCACGCAGCGAGAGGCCGGCAATCACCAGCCCGAGGCCCAGGGTGTCCGCCTTGGTTAACGCATGCAGACGGCTGACGGTGTCGGGAAAGCGCAGCAGACCGATACTGCCCGCCACGAAAAACAGCAGACCGCCAATCAGCAGCAGCCAGCTGAGGCCATCCAGCAGCAGCTCAGTCATGTCGGCCCCTGGGCAGCAATTGCACCAGCGCGGCGCTTGCGACCGCTGCGAGTAACCCCAGCAGCAGCGCCACGTCACGCAACGCCGGTTGGTGTTGCCATTGAGCAAGCACCAACAGCAAGGCCGTGCCGGTGGTGCCGAACAGCTGGATCGCCAGCAGCCGATCCACCCGACCCGGCCCCAACACCACGCGGCCGAGCCCGATGATGATGGTTAGCAGCAGCAGGGACGCGTACACCGCCATCAATGCGAGCGCCCCCGCACCAGCAGCTGCTCGAGCCGCTGCTCGAGTTCGCTCACGGTGGGTTTCCACGGCTGGCGCTCATCAAGCACATGCACGCGCATCTGATCGCCCTCCACTCGCGAAGCCAGAGTGCCGGGCAGCAGGCCGACAAGCGCAGAGAGCACCAGCCGCACCTGAGGCGAAGGGCTGGCAATCGGGTAGTCGAGCCACGCGGGCTGCAGCGGTCGGCGTGGATGAACCGCACGCACGGCCACATCCCAGGCGCCAGCGGCCATCCTGCCGAGAAAGAAACCGACAAACCCAGGCAGCGCCCGCAGCGACGGGTGCCAGGGCCGCAACCCTAACCAGACTGAAAGCCCAGCGGCCAACAGGATGGTCGGTACGCCCAGCGACCATCCGCCACCTTCGCTGAAGAGTGCCCAGACCAACGCGTAGATCACCACCCAGCCCAACCCATCCAGCCATCGGCGAGCGCTTCCGACCTCCATCATCACTGCGTCTCCTTGTCTGGCACGTTCTGTTATGGAACGGGCTCTGGACCGGACGTTCCGCTGGATCGACGGGCTGGCGTGTTTCAATGCGTTGCCGAGCGATCCTGCGGCGTCGGGATGGCGATCTCGAGCGACTCGCCTGGCCCCAGCTGGCACCTGCCTTGAGCATAGTGCAGCGGTACCGAACCCGAGTTTTCATGGGCGGCGCGAACCCACAGCGAGCCGTCAGCCAACTGCAGATGCAGGCGTGCCTGCCGGAACACCAGTGACAGCGCTATCTGCTGCAGCTCCGGCGGTGGCGAGGGAAAGATGTACAGGCCATCAAGCTCCAGACGCACCCCAAGGTAATGTCGCTGCATCACGTCGAGCGAGCCACACATAGCGCCGAGGTGGATGCCTTCCTGGGTGCCACTGTTGCCTGGCGAACCCAGATCGGTAGCCAGGGCCTGCTGGTAGTAGGACCAGGACGCCTCGCTGTCGATACCCGCCAGCGCACCGGCGCAGACAACCTTGGACAAACTCGACTCATGGGTGATGCGGGCGAGGTGATAGGCAACGGTGTGGCGTGTGCAGGCGCTGTCATGCCGGTAACCCATACGTTCGAGGATCTGCTGCCGTGTCTGCCGGGGTAGCAGGTGATAGGCCATCAGCACATCGGCCTGTTTGGTCAGCTGGTAGCGATCACAGCTGTCATGCCGCGCTTCGAGCATCCAGTCCAAGCGCGGCCGGTCGCCGTGCAGCCACTCCTGCGATGGCGCTTCCAGCTTGTCGAAACCTTCGAACTGGCTGAGCAATTGATCGTCGACGAAGGGCAGGTAAAGCCCTTCTGCGACCGCTTGCCAGTGTTCCGGCTCGTCCGGCTCCACCTTCAGTCGCTGCCGTAACGCGGCTGCATCGGCCTCGCTGAGCAACGCCAGCACCTGCCGAGCACGGTCGAGCGTCCAGGCCGCCATCAGATTGGTGTAAGTGTTGTTGTTCAACCCCGGCTCTGCCGCTTCCGGATAGCTGTTGTGATATTCGTCAGGGCCGATCACACCGCAGATCAGGTAGCGCTGCCGCGACGCATCGAACTGCGCCAGGCTGGCCCAGAAACGCGCCACTTCAATGATCAACTCACCGACCGGCCCGGCCAGCAATGCCTCGTCAGCAGTGGCCAGATACAGCTGCCAGGCGTCGTACGCCACGGCAGAACCGATATGCCGCTGCAGGCGGGTGTGGTCGGCCATCCAGCGACCGGACATCGGGTTGCACTGCCACGGCGGCGTTTCTTCTTCGCCCGTGCGTGCGCTGCGCCAGGGGAACATGGCCCCCCGCAGCCCGGCGCGACGGGCCCGTTCGCGGGCCTTGTCGAGGCGCGCATAACGGTAGTCGAGCAGGCTTCTGGCGAGTTCGGGCCAATGGGTCGCGAGTATCGGATAGGCGAACAGCTCGTCCCAGAATACCTGGCCGTAATAGCCCTCCATCCAACCCCGAGGCGGAAAGCCAAGGTCACGCCCAACGCTGAGTGGCGACACGGTCTGCAGCAGGTGAAAGGCATGAAAGTGCAGCGCATGCTGCAGCTGCGAATCGTCCGCAGTGAGCACGAGCCCCTGCCACAATCTCTGCCAGGCTTCGGTGCTCGCCTGTTCCAACTGCTCATAGCCGTCACATGGCAACTGTCGCTGTGCCTCGACACGCGCATCCTCGTCGGTTGCGGGTCGTTCCTCGTCGACCAGCACTACCGCGCACTTCTCGATGATCAGCCGCCCGCTGTCCGGCACGGTGCAGTCCGTCTGCTGGATCAGCCGATGATCATCGAGGGTGGCGCGCCATTGCAGGGGTTGCTCGGGCGTCCTGATCTCTGTCGCCAACGCCAGTCGACGCCGATGGTCGTGCAGCCGGGCGCTGAGTGCGGCCGCGCCCTTCTCGTTATGGTCGAAAGCAAGGTGCTGCAATCGCCGTCCTTCATAGGCACGGTTGCGGCGGACCCCGGCGTTGCGTACGCCACCGTCCAGCACCGTCCGCAGGCGCAGCTTGAGGCCGGGCGGCAACTGCAGCTCCCAGCGCAGCACGGCAAGATTGGGCGTCGCCATGCTGACCAGACGACGCTCCAGCAACCTCACCCGATTTTCGGCCAGATCGAATTCGAGGTGCCGTTCGAGCACGCCAGTGTCCAGGCTCAGCGTTTGCTGATAGCGCTGCAGCTCGACCCTATCGAGGCTGAACCAATCGCCATCATCTAACGCAAAGCTGAGACCGAAGGGGTCCGGCAAGTTGACCAGGGCCGCCATCTGCACCGAGTCACCATTAACCTCGCGCGGCGCCTCGTCATACCAGCCGGCGCGGTAGAAACCCGCGTAATGCTGGCTGTCATCCGCACGGGGCGTTACCGAAGCTTCCGGCGCATTGGCCCGCCACGACAGGACTCCGTTGCCCAGCGCGAGCAAGGCTTCGCGCCGTCGCTCATCGCCGCGGTCGTAATGCTCGAAGACGATCTGGCACCGCGTGTTCGGTTCAGCCATCCAGCCTCCTCGCCTTCTCAAGCAGCTTCTGCGCCAGCTCGATCACCTGTTGCCGATCGGCATACGCGGGCTGCGAGCCATAACCTGTGACGGCAAGGTTCGCCGCGGCCACGCCCCAGGCGGCGGCCTCCCGTGGCTCAAGGCCTTCGAGCAAAGCCACGGCGAACACGCCGGTAAAGGCATCGCCAGCGCCGGTGGTATCGACCGGTTCTACGTCGCCCGGCGGGATGTGCAGGGTCTGGTCAGCCGTCGTCAGCACGCAGCCGCCATCGCCGAGCTTGATGCACACCAGCGCGGGCCCGTCGCGTTGCAGCTGGCGCGCGGCATCAGCAAGCTTGTCCAGTGAATCGAGCGCGTGGCCGACCAGTCCTTCGGCTTCGGAGACGTTTGGCGTGATCGCCTGCAGCGTGGGCAACAGCGCCTGGTCTAACCGCTCGGGAAAGGATGGATCGAGTACCGCTGGAATCTTATTTCGGGCCGCCACCTCCAGCGCCCGACTCACTACTCGCGCCGGCACTTCGTAATCGAGCACCAGGCAGGCGGGGGTTGCGCAACCGTCGATGGCGGCGGCCATGGCTTCGATAGCCGCGTCGTCCCAGCAGTCGTTGGCATTGGTCGCCAGGACGATGCTCTTCTTCCCATCCGGCGGCACCATGATCATCGACACGCCAGTGGACTGACCCGCGGCGCGCCCGACGTTATCCACCTCAACGCCGGCCTGACGCAGCGGGTGGAGTGCCTGTTCGGCCAGCTCGTCGTCACCGACGCGGCCGAGTAACAGGCTGCGGTGACCGAAACGCGCACCGAGATACGCCGTATTGCTTGCCTTGCCGCCGGACAGGCGACACAGGTCATGGGCCAGCTGCGTTTCGCGACTGCCTGCAGGCTCGTCGACCCGCACCTGGAAGTCAGCGTTGATGCTGCCCAGCGACAGCAAGGTGAGACGTTGCATGGTCATGCTCCGGCGGCTCAGGCTCGTCCTTCAACGGACCTGAACCGCCGGCGAGGGTTCGCGTTTCGCTAAGCGCAAGACTCAGCCAAGGCGGAACCGCGCGGTGTTCTGCGCCAGGCTGCTCGCACCTTCACCCAGCCGGTCAGCCACACCGGATACCGCTTGCGCGCCTTCAAGCAGACTCAGCGCGGCCTGATCGACTTGCTGGATATTCACGCTGACGTCTTCGGCAGTGGCGGCCTGCTGCTCCACGGCGGGGCGATCTGCACGATCATGTCGCTGACGCGCTGCACTGCACCGGCGATCTCGCCGAGGTGATCACCCGCTCGGTCACGGCACCGGCATCGCTGTCAGCTGCAAAGCGGCGATCGCTGTGTTCGCGGAGCGGTTGGGGTAAAACGATGCCGCCTGCCGGCAACATCAGGGCGCGCTAACACTCCCGGTGGTGCAAGAGGCCACCTCTTTCGATGACCTCCCGAGAATCAAGCCGAGAAGAAATAGCGGGTCAGATGAAAGAATACCGGCGCAGCAAAACACACCGAGTCCATCCTATCCAGCATGCCGCCGTGGCCTTTGATCATGGTGCCCCAGTCCTTGGCTTGCAGGCTGCGTTTGATCGCCGAGAGCGTCAGACCTCCGAGAAAACCCATCACCACGATCACGAAAGACATGGCCAAAGACTGATAAAAGCTGAACGGCGTCAGCCAGAACATGCAGCCACCGGCCAGCACTGCCGCCAATCCACCACCCACCAGCCCTTCGACGGTCTTTGAGGGGCTGACGACAGGCGCAACCTTGGTCTTTCCAAACAGCTTTCCAAATACGTACTGCAGAACATCGCTGATCTGAACAACGAACATCAGGTAGAACAGCAGCAAGGCGTTCTGCCCTTCGAACTCCTTCAGATCGAGGATGAGCAGCGCCGGTGCGTGGCTGATGCAATACACCGTAATCATGACGCCCCACTGGATCTTGGCCGCTCGCTCGAGAAAGCCGTCGGTTTCCTGTGACAGCACGGCAATCGACGGTAGGAACAGGAACGCATAGACCGGAATCAGCAACGTGACCATCGAATACCAGCCGATGCCGATAAAGGTGTACTGCAAGGGAATGAGGATGAAGAAGGCCGCAAACAGCGCATTGTGATCACCCAGCCGGGTGGGTGTCAGCGTGATGAACTCCCGAAGCGCAAACAGCGAAACGAAGGCGAACAGCACCACCGTCGCCGTACTACCCAACAGGTAAGAGGCGACAAAGACTGCAATCATCGACCACCAGGCATTGATTCGCAGGTTCAGGTTTTCGACTGTTGCCATGGCGCCGTCAGTCCTGGCCAAGCGTTTCAGAATCAGCCCCGTGACAGTGGCTACCGTCAGCAGGGAAACGACCCCCGCCATCAACAGATAAAACTTGTTCTCGATCATCATTGGGCAAGCCTCACCACCGCTTCGCGGGCTCTGCTCAAGAAGTCGCCGACCTCTTCGTTCTCTATCACCCTAAGCGGATCGCCTATTCGAATAGTGCAAATGATCGGCAACGGCACGTGCTTACCTTTCGGCATTGAGCGATAGAGATTATCTAGATAGATGGGTACCAGCAGCGCCTGAGGAAACGACTTATGAAGCCGATAAAGACCGGATTTGAACTCACCAGGAAGCGCCTGAAACCTGCGCGTCCCTTCCGGGAAAATGATGATTGAACAGCCTTGTGCCATCACCTGATGCACAGGCTCAAGAGGATCTTCACCTTCCCTGGATTTCCGATCGATAAGCACCGAGTTGAGCCCACGCGTTGCGATGTATCTCAGGAACCTGTTCTTGCCCCAGTAATCGACGGCGGCAAGGGGCTTGGTGTTGCGCCTCGCCTCCTTGGGCAGCGCGGCCATGATCGCCAGGGTGTCGATATGGCTTGTGTGGTTGGCGAAATAGATGCGCTGACCAGACAGGTCAGGCGTGCTTTCAAAGCGAGCACTGGCACCCAGCAACAGGCGCAGAATCGAGATCAAAAGGGTGGAGATCCACATCACTGGACCTCCTTCAACTGAGCGGCAATTATTCGGGTACGGGTAATACAGGTAATGACGGACCCGGCCGCGATGATGATCAGCGCGATGAACAGAGCCTTGTGCGTGGCGAATAAAACAGACTCAGGAATGTTCAGCGCCAGGCCAGCCGTCATGACCGCCATGCGATGCTGCTTGGCCATGGGGCCGGCAAAGGTTTGCTTGAGCCCTAGCGCTCCGCCGAACACCCGCACGTAGGCCGTCAACGCCGCGACCAGCGCGGCAAACCAGCCAAGAGACGGATCGCCAACCGCATAGCCAAGCGCCACGATCAACAGGCTGTCAGCGATACGATCCGGAAACTCGTTATACAGGCTGCCCAAGGCGGAGTGCTTTCCGCCTTCGATCGCCACCATGCCGTCGAGCAAGTTGCACATCAGCCTGAGCTGGATGAATGCGATTGCCGAAAGAGAGGCAAGCATGCCGGTGGACGCTCCCATACTTGCAGCGGCAACGGCCGCAAATCCGATACTGGCAACGGAGATTTGATTTGGGGAAATGTCGTGATTGATCAGGGCATTAGCGAGTTTTATTGCCCAACGTTTGGAACGAGATGTAATGGGTCTTCGGTTGTCTTGCATTAGGCGCTCCCTTACCTGTTATTTATCCCTGTTGTAAATCAACGCAAAAAGCTATCTTTGACTTCTTTGAAAAAGACTCAACCTCTTGTCCGGCTCGTTATTTTTAGAAAAAATTAGCGCGCAAAATTATTCACGCATTAGTCTCTAGGGCTTACCAACTCCCATAGGGAATTCCGTACTTTTCGATATAGCGTTTTGATTCACTCGACACTGGATAATAGTTGCCTCCCGATTTCCCAAGGTGCGGGCCAAGTGGCTCAATCTCAGCCCGAGCCCGGGCGACTACGACTGGCTTATTGCACTCATCACGTGTCCAGACCTGCACGACACCGCCCGGTGCCAGCCCTATATGCAGTGCCGCTAGATAGAGAGCCGGACGCTCCGGTGTTTCCGGGCAGCGTCGATGGGTGGATGTGTGCATGAGCTGCCGGACTTCTTCAGGAATATCTATCCACGTCCGATAGGTCTTCGGCTCCACTACCGACTGCCACCTTACATAGACGCGCCTCGGTAGATCCGCACCTACTACAGTATCAATTCCACCTGATTTACCACGTGGCCAACCTCTCGCGAAGTCAGTTTCCAAATTGTCGATGCCAGTACCGACGATACCGCTGCTACCTTGGTTGAACATGTTGCCCCGGATATCTTCAACCAGACTCGCCTCGACCCACCCAACCATATAGAGCGGTGAAAAGAACTCCAAACTCCACCATTCGTCCTTCGGATCCTTCTCCCCGGATAAGGGGTCCGCGGCCTGGCAGCCGCTCAGAATCAATATACCCAGCAGGGCCATGACGAGCTTTATCAAGGGACATTCCATTCAGCGATGTGAGGGTGAAATTGGCGGGCCTCGCCAACATTGGGCGCATTGATATATACCAGTCTTAAGCTGCTGGATGCTTGCTTCTTCAGTGGGCTGTTCCAGTGCGCAGAGACATGGATATAGCGCAATCTTAACAACCGGTCATCAGCAGGCGGGACCTGATAATCACCGTTGTTAAATCGTTTATGAAGAGAAGTTAGATCGCCTGGAACTGAATAGCTTGGATCATTTTCATCAACTTCGTTGAACCTGACCCCATGTTCCTTGGCGAGCCCATGCATAAGCCGCAAATACACGCGTGACAGTCCGCTACTCACGAGTTGCAGGCCCGTATACACCCGCTTCTGCCGAGGCGCCAGACGATCACGCGGATCGGTAGACAAAAGTTGCGGCTCTGGCGTGACGATTTCTAACATGTCCGCAGGCCAACCCTCATTGATCATTCGCTGCCGGGCGTCGGCCGCATCCTGGTAGATGGAGGTTGTCTTCACATCGACGCGCTGACCCACCACCAACGCCTGCATGGGACTGACCAACACTCGCTCCTCGGCCTCGTCCAGATAGCCACCGCCGATGTCCGAGTGCACGCCTGGCAGGATGATTTCCGGATGATCCGGGCTGACCTCGCTTAGCGGAAAGTTGGCGCGTATTTCATCGCGTGCTACCAGCCGGACCACGTTTGCGAAGTATTTGCGCGGAAGATAGAGGTTCAACCCCGGCGTAGCGGCGCTTCTGACGTTGCCCAGATTCGCCAAACCGCCAACTGAAGCGACGGTATCGAACAGGCCGATAAAACCCTTGTGAATATCGCGTCCATAGCGGTCGACGAAATCTTTGCTGAAGGCGTGCGAGTTGCCTTGCAACGCCCCACCGAGAGGCCCTTGCTGGCCTCTGACGACCTCATTGGCGAAATGCCTTGCCGCTGCAGCGCCACGACTGAAACCAAAGGCATCGAAAGTCAGAGAGAAAATTTCGCCGTCGGGGTTTCCGTCCTTGGCGCGACCTATAGCTGCACCGATGGTGAATGCTCGCTGAACGCAGTTGCGAACGCCAGTAGCGCCTCGCCCCATGGCATAACCCAACGCACTGTCCTCCTCACCACTTTGCGTACCGATACCCTCAACATAGATTCTCAGCGAAATATGCTTTTGCGGGCCTGAACCTTCCGCGTCGGTCCGGTCGACATGGAGGCTCATCAGCTTCCGCACATTGGTTACATCATTTCCATAACTGCTCTCCGCCTCTGCCATATAGGGCTTGCAGCTGGAGTCCAGATCCTCGGTGGTGATCGGATGGTGGGCGCCACAGGCGAGGCCGAGTGCGGCGTTAGTAGCGTTGTTGAGGGTGCCGTCGAAGAACACGCCGATACGCAAGGCCAGCTTGATCTTTTCAGGTGGTTTTGCCGGTTGCGTGCTGTGCTGCTCGTATTCCGCCCAGCGCTCGGCATGGATGTCGACGGGCTGAACGTCCTTCAGCTCGGCATCGCGCTTGGCTCTGGGGATATTGGGTATGTAACCGCTCATTTCTCCACCGTCCATGGTTGGAAGTCTGTCGCTGTGTATAGGCGTGCTGGACCTGGGTCACGATGCATCAGGCGCCACGCCATGGTGTGCCAGTAGGGCCGAGCGCCGGGGTTGTTTCAAGCGCTTCGTTCACACTGTGCCTATCCGGCGTTGCGGTTCTGTGCCGTAACCAGCACGACGGGAAGCAGGTGCTGCCATTTGCTTCGCACGGTGGAGGACCGCTCGTAATGGACCTCACGGTCTGGTTAAACCTGCCAGGCCGCAACCGCTGGCGATCGCCCCTTTCAAGTGCACAGAATCTCCGTATAGTGCGCCGTCGTCCCGGCTATGCCGACCTCACGCGGTCTGGCGCTGTCTGACGACCAGGGCATGATCCTTGCCTGACTAAGTTCGCAGCCCAACACCCCGGCGCTGCGTTTGCCGAATGCCCTATCCGGGTGGCCGGCCTGATGCTGGAGATACACAATGTCTACGCAACCCGTCACCCTGATGGTGGCCCGCCGCGTGCGCGATGGCCGCTACCACGACCTCCTCGCCTGGCTGCACGAAGGCGAACAGCTGGCCGCGGACTTTCCCGGCTATCTCGGCTCCGGCGTGCTGGCGCCCCCGCCTGGCGACGATGAATTTCAGATCGTCTTCCGCTTCGCCGATGAGCAAACACTCGATTCTTGGGAGCATTCGGCATCGCGCCGAGCGTGGCTGCAGCGCGGCGGCGAGCTCTTCGGTCAACCCCACGAGCAACGCGCCCGAGGCATCGACGCCTGGTTTGGCGGCGCTGATAGCCCTCCACCACCGCGCTGGAAGCAGAGCGTGGCGATCTGGCTGGCATTCTTTCCGGTCTCGCTGCTGTTCAACATGGTCTTTGGCGGGATGCTCGGCGAGCTGAGTCTGGTGATGCGGATACTGCTCAGCACCCTGGCCCTGACGCCGCTGATGACTTACTTGTTCATCCCCCTGTCCACGAAGCTGTTGGCACCCTGGCTGCAGAGCTCGTCACGCCCTCGGGTAGCACCAGGAAAACAACCGATCACCGCCCGCTGATCGGACCGGCATGGCCCAGGGTTACAAATTTGTTGCCGTCATTCGCCTGGCGCCATTAAAGTGCCAGTACTGGCTGTCGATAAGATGACTGACTGGTCGCGCATCAGCGTGCCCACTCAGCACATCGCATTCTTCCATCACAGCCAGAGACCCAGTCGGGGCGACCTGCAGTAACAGGGGTCACCGCGACGGTCCCGAAAAGGACATGCCGTAGCGGATGGACAGCCTGATGAATAACCATAAAACACCTTTCCGGGCTCGCAGCGCACTGCTGGCGGTGACTTGCCTGTTGTTTCCGTCGACCGCCCCGTATGCAGGGCAAACCCTGAACCTGCTGAACTGGGAGGAGTACCTCAGCGAATCGGTCATCGAACGTTGGGAAGCCGAAACGGGGATCAAGATCCAGCAGGTATACTTCGACAGCGGTGACAAGCGCGACGAAGTGCTGGCCAAACCCGACCATCTGATCGACATTGCCCTGACCGAGCTGATCAGCTCATCTCGCTTCGGCCAACGCGGGCTGCTCGATCCGATCGACGAGCAAGCAGTCCCCAATCTCAAGCATGTTCCCCAGCGTTGGCGTGACAGCTGCGGTGCGCACAGCATCCCTTATCTATGGGGCACGCTCGGCATCGCCTATCGGACCGACCGCCTGCCCAACGCGCCGCAATCCTGGGCGGATCTGCTCGAGCCGGCCAATCGCGACGAGCCTCACATCATCATGATGGAGGACCATGAAGACATCCTCGCCGGCCCGCTATTGCACCAGGGGCACTCGATCAACACCTCGAATAATGACGAGCTGAAGGCGGCCTTCGAGTTACTGCAAGCACAATCTCCTGCCGTACTGACCTACGAGTACGTGATCACGTCATTACGCAGCCAGCGTTATCTCGACAAGGCCGACATGGCTCTGGCCTACAGCGGTGATCAACAGGTGCTCAATGAAGTCGAAGGTGTCGAGGGCGAACCTTGGCGTTACATGGTGCCCGAGGAAGGCACGCTGCTCTGGGTGGACTGCCTGTCCATCCCGGCCAAGGGTGCGCAGAAAGCATTGGCCTATCGCTTCCTGAATTTCCTCAACAATCCGAAGATTGCCGCGCTGAACAGCGCTGAGCTCGGCGTCGCCACCACAAACGCCGCCGCCAAGGCACTGCTGCCTGAGGAGATACGCCAGGACCCGACCATCTACCCACCCGAAGCGGTGTTGCAGAACAGCCAGGTGTACGAGACGCGGCCATTGGAAGCGACGCAGACACGGCGGCGCATCATCAGCGCCCTGATCAACGCCCATGAGGCTCGGTAAACGCGCGCTGCTGGTGATCTTTCCGGTCATCCTGATCGTCCAGCTGCTCGCCGCCACGACCGCCTACATGACCCAGCGCGCATCGCTGCTGGGTCTGGAGCAGGCGCGTCTGGCGCAGCGACTGTCGGCCTTGAAGTCGGCGTTTCTGGATTACCAGGCATTCAATCGCAGCGCGCTGTATTCGATTACCGATAGCGAAGCGCTGCTGTTGTTCCTGCGCGAGTCGGATACCGCCTACCGCAACGACACCTTGGGCCTGCGCATCCAGCAGAGCATCCGCTCGCTCTCCAGTGCACGTCTGTCGTTCGTCTCCTTCGCGATCGTCGAGCCGGACGGCGAGGTCGCCTATTATTTCGAAAGCAGCCTGTCACCGTTCGCCAGGATGAATGCCACCCAGCAGCGGATCGTAAGAGAGGCCAAGCAGGCCGCCGAAACCGACGAAATGATCTACGTGGAAAACGCCGAAGGCGGGCCGCTGCTGCTGGACACCGATTTCATCCTGCCGGCCTCGGCTACCCGGCCGTTGCCCAGCCAACGCGAGGAAGCTTTTACCCTGCAATTGGCCGTGCGGCCGGAGCAGTTCATCGCCCTGAAGAACCAGCTCGAGGCAGACTACGGCGCTGTGGTGGAGATTGCCCCGACGCCGAGCACGGCAAGGTCGCGCCTGGCCGCCGAAGTCGAGCTGTCGGGTTCATTGAGGGCGCGGCTGACGCCCCCTCCGCAATACCTTGCCGAGCGCTTGCGCAAACTCAGCCTCGCCTTCCTGATCGGCGGCTCGCTGATCTGCCTGATCACCAGCGGCCTGTTGCTGTTGTTGATTCGCCGCTACGTCACCGACCCCATCAGCCATCTCGATAAGCAGCTCACCGACCTGCTGCGGTGCAAGCGCACGGCGCTCGACGAGCCCACCGACGGCGGCGAGATCGGCCGCCTGACGCTGAACATGAAGACGTTGCACGAGCGCAACACCGAGGCCCTGCAGCGCATTCAGGAAATCTCCTGGACCGACAGCCTGACTCACATCAGCAACCGCGCCCACTTCGGCATCTTGGCGGCAGCCATGCATGACAAGTGCGAGCAAGGCGGACAACGGCTGGCCCTGCTGTTCCTCGACCTGGACAACTTCAAACAGGTCAACGATCAGCACGGCCATGACGCCGGCGATACGCTGTTGCGGATCTTTGCCCTGCGTGTACAGGGCGCGCTGGATCGTCATTGCGAGGCCCATCCGGCGACCGAAACAGCCTTTGCGCGGCTGTCCGGTGACGAGTTCGCCGTCCTGCTGTTGTCGCCAGCCGGAAGCGACAGCTTGCCCGAGCTCACTCATGCGTTGCTCGGCCTGTGCCGCGGCGGCTTCAGCGTGGAGGATCGTCTTTATCAGGTCAGCGTCAGCATTGGCACCGCCCGTTATCCCGAGGATGCCACCTCGATCACCCAGCTGCTGACACGCGCCGACACCGCGATGTATCAGGCCAAGGCCCTGGGCAAGAACTTCGCGGTCGCTTTTTCGGCGGAGCTGGAGCAACGCGACCAGCGCATCCGTGTGATCGAGGAACAGTTACGTACGCTCGACGGCGACGAACAATTCCGTCTGGTGTATATGCCCGCAGTGGATCGTGAAGGCGCAGTGGTCAGCTGCGAGGCACTGCTGCGCTGGCATTCCCCGCTGCTGGGCACGGTCTCGCCCGGCGAATTCATTACCATCGCCGAGCGTGCTGGCCTGTTTCCGAAAATCGATAGTTGGGTCATCGATCACGCATTGGCCGGTTATCCGCAACTGGTCAGGCTGTTCGGTGAGGGCGTCATCCTGGCGATCAACGTGTCATCGGCGCAACTGGACGATGACCGCCTGTGCAGCTACCTGGCTGAGCGCGCCGCACATTACGACATCTGCACCAGCCGCATCGAGATCGAGCTCACCGAGACCTACGCCACCGAACTCTGCAGCAACACCATGGCGGCGGTGCATGCGATCCGGATGGCCGGGTTCCGTGTTGCCATCGACGATTTTGGGGTCGGCTACACCTCGATCCAGCAGCTGCTCGAATACCCGGCCGATACCATCAAGCTGGACATGGCGATCGTCGAGCGACTGACCCGCCCGGAGATGCAGCAGAGCCTGACGGCGATCGTTGCGTTCTGTCAGGCCCAAGGCAAACGGGTGAATGCCGAGGGTGTCGACAGTCTGGAGAAACAATCCGCACTGTTGCAGGCCGGCTGCGATCTGTTCCAGGGCTACCTGATCTCGCCGCCGCGTTCGGTCACGGCATTGGCGGAGTGGGTAGCGGTGCGCAATCTGTCCCAGGCAGAACTGCGCCTGGAGCAATTGCCCCCGCGCACCGCTGTGCAGCTCAGCTAGTTCGCGCCGTCCACCGATCAAATCGTCTGGTGCCGCGCAGATTGCTCTCTTCAGGCGCAGTGTCTGTCTGCCGGAGCAGAGGCTGCCGCCACCGCCGCTTTCCGGCACCCGGCTCGGCGGGATCAACCGTTATCGTCCTGCTCCTGCTCGCCCAGACGTCGGTAAAGCGTCCGCCGGCCGATGCCTAGCAGTGCAGCGGCGCGGCGCTTGTTGCCCTCGACCCGCTCCAGCACGTGGCGGATATAGCGCATCTCCAGCTCATCCAGTGTTGGCAGCAGGGGCCCGTCGATCATGGCCCCGAGCAGATCATCGGAACGCGCCTCGGGTGCACTCTGCTGGAAACCGGCGATGCGCGTGGGCAAGTGTTCCAACTCGATGCTGCGGCCATGGCAGAAGGTCACGGCTCGCTCCATGGCGTTCTGCAATTCGCGCACGTTGCCGGGAAACGGATAGCGCCTGAGCTGCTCCAGCGCTGCCTGCGACAGGCCCCGCACCGGCCGGCTGTCCCGCGCAGCGAAATGCGCGACGAAGCCGGCGGCGAGCAACTCACGATCTTCTTCCCGATCGCGTAGCGGCGGAACCGGCAGGATGAAGGTCTCCAGACGGAAGAACAGGTCCTCGCGGAACGACTCGCGGCCAGCGGCGGTTTCCAGGGGCCGGTTACTGGCCGCGATGATACGCACGTCCACAGTCAGTTCGCGCTCGCCGCCCACCGGGCGGATGGTGCCTTCCTGCAGCACGCGCAGCAGCTTGGCTTGCAGCGGCAGCGGCATTTCGCCGATCTCGTCGAGGAACAGGGTGCCGCCATCGGCTTGCTGGAACAGTCCCTTGTGGGCGCGGCTGGCACCAGTAAAGGCACCGGCAGCGTGTCCGAAAAATTCGCTTTCCAGCAGCTCGGCGGGCAGCCCGGCGCAGTTGATCGCCAGAAACGGTCGCTGTGCCCGCTCGCTCTCGGCATGAACGGCGCGGGCCACCAGCTCCTTGCCAGTCCCGCTCTCGCCGATGACGAGCACGGGGCCGGCGGCCCGCGCCAGCTGACGGATCTGGTCAAACAGTTCGCGCATCACCCGGCTGCGGCCGAGCATGCCGTGGAAACGGTCGTCGCTGAGCAATTGCTGGAAACGCCGCACCTCGTCCCGCAGGTGCCGGGTTTCCAATGCGCGCGAGACCGCGAGCCCCAGATGATCCAGGTCCAGCGGCTTGGTCAGGAATTCGTCCGCCCCCTCTTTCAGCGCGGCGACCGCCTGCTGAATGCTGCCGAACGCGGTGATCACCAGAAACGCCGGTGCCGCCTGCATGGCCTTGACCCTGCGCAGCAGCCACATGCCATCGGCGCCCGGCAGGCGCAGGTCGCTCACCACCAGGTCCGGCTCCCAGCCATCCAGCCGCGTCAGGGCCTCTTCCGCGGTTGCCACAGCCTGCACCTGCAGCGCGCGGTCTTCCAGCTCCTCTACCAGCAGCTGGCGCAGGCTGTCGTCATCCTCCACCACCAGAACTCGCTGGGGCGCACTGTCATTCGTTTGCATTGCCCTGCTCCTCATCGGCCAGCGCCAGTGAAATACGAAAAGCCGCACCGCCCAGCGATCCCTGAACCAGTTCGATACGCCCACCACACTCGGCAACGACGCCGTGCGCTACCGCCAGTCCCAAGCCACTGCCCTTGCCCACCGCCTTGGTGGTGAAGAAGGGCTCGAACAAAGCCGCGCGGTGCTCTTCGGCAACGCCCGGACCGTCATCTTCGACCTGAAACAACAGCCTGTCGGCTTCTGCCCACCAGCGCAGGACCACCTGCCCGCCCGGGCTGGCCTGCGCCGCGTTGCGCAGCAGATTGGTCAATGCCTGCTCGAACCGCGGCGGGTCGACCTCGCAGTGCAGCGGATCAGGCGGGGCCTGGAGCTGCAGCCGGACATCGAGGGCCGTGAGCTCGTCGGCGACCGCCGCGGCGGCCGAATGGGCCAGCACATCAGCTGGCATGCGGCGCGGCGGCCGCCCCGCCGCGCGACCGAAGTCCAGCAGCTGACGGACGATCCCGCTCAGGCGCTGCACCTGGCTGCGGATCTGCAACAGCCCCTTGCGCGGGCCATCCTCCAGGCTCTCGCTGCGCAACACGCGCTGGGCCTTGCCATCGATGACGCTCAGCGGACTACCCAGCTCATGAGCGACGCCCGCCGCGAGTCGGCCCACGGCGGCGAGCTGCTGGGACCGTCGCAGGCGCGCCTCGAGTTCCGCCTCGCGGGCCTTCTGCTCGGCCATGCGCTGCTCGGCATCGGCAATGCTGTCGAGCATCTGGTTCAGCGCCCGGCCAAGGACGGCAATTTCCTGCGGGCCGCTGCGCGGGGCACGGTGCTTGCGCTCGCCTGCGGCAACCCGTGCCATGCTCTGCGTCAGTTCGTGCAGATGCCGTCCGATGGCTGACCAGTGACCGAGCAGAACGATGCAGACGGCCGCCAGCGCCAGCACCGCCGCGCAAATGCCCGCAATCATCCGCAACTGCCGGGTGTCACGCTCGAAATCGTTCCAGCGGCGGGTGACCTGCAACAGCCCGTTGATGCGCCCGCCGCTCTGCTCCAACGGCAGGAAATAGGAATAGACCTCACGTCCGCGGATGCGCTGATAGCCGCCACGGCGTTTGCCGTCAGCGGTCAGCCGCTGGATCGAGGTCTGGTCCTGGTCCGGCTCGATGGCACCAGCGAAGGCCACCAGCGCCCCTTGATCGTCGTACAGGTAGGCGCCATAGACACGGCCGACACCGAGTACAGACTCGAGCACCTGTTGTGCGGTCCGGTCGTGCTGCTTTTCCAGGCTGTCGCTGAGTGGCAGCCGCACGGCGCGGGCTACGAGTTCGACCTCCTCCTGCAAACGCCGCTCGCTGTTGCGCTCGACCGTCCACAGCAACAGGTAACTGAAGCCGAGCATGATCGCGACGAGAGGAATTACCACCTTGAGGAGCAACGCCCCGCGCAACGTCGAGGTTCGCTGCCAAACTGCTACATGTGCCATTCTGGCACCATACACAGCGCCCATCTGACCGTCGAGGCGAACGGGACGGATGGTCGGATCTCTATGAAATCAGACAGTTAGGGACAGTAGCGGTGAGTGGCATGGCTGATGCAATGGCCTGTTGGTCTTTTCCACTATCAGGACTACCACCATGATCAAGTTCAATACTCGCCTCGTGTCCACCAGCCTGTTTGCCCTGTTCATGGCAGCCGGTGCCTCCCAGGCTTCCGCTCAAGAGGCGAGCCAGCCACAAGCCCCTCAAGCGGCACCGGCGATGCAAGCGTCGGACATCAGCGACAAGAAGCTGGAAAAGTTTGCCGACTCGCTGGGTGAAATTATGGAGATTCGCCAGGATTTCACCGCCAAGCTGGAGAAGACCGGAGACCCGGCCGAAGCCCAACAGCTGCAGCAGCAGGCCAACGAAAAGATGATGGAGACAGTTGAAAACAATAACCTGAGCATTGAGGAATACAACGCCATCAACCAGGCGGTGCAGAACAATCCTCAGCTGCGTGACAAGGTCATCTCGATGATCCAGAGCTAACGCTCAGTGATACGAAAAAGCCCCGTCGATAACGGGGCTTTTTCATGTCTGACGGCTCTACAGGCGAGCTAGCTCAGTTACTGCGCTGCGCCAGCCCCTTGAGAAAGTTACGCAGCAGCTGGTCGCCGCACACCCGGTAGTTGCTGTGTCCGGCCTTGCGGAACAACGCGTTGAGTTCGGGCTTGGATACGGGGAAGTCGACCGACTGGAGAATCGCGTGCATGTCGTCTTCCTTCAATTCGAAGGCCACACGCAGTTTTTTCAGCACCGTGTTGTTGGTCACCGGCAACTCGATGGGTGGAATCGGCCGGCTTTCGTCCTTGCCGCGCTTGTAGATCACGAGGCCATCGAGGAAGTGCGCCATGATCCGATCTGGACAGGGTTTGAAGCCTTCCTCGTCTTCCTTCGCCAGGTAAGACACCGCCTCGCTATCGGGAATCTCGCAACCCGTCAGCCGAGTGATCTCTGCGATCTTGGCGTCATTGACGTTGAGGATGTAGCGCAGGCTGCGCATTACATCGTTATTGATCATGGGGTCGCTCCGGCTTCAATACATATACAAGGCGCGCATGGTGAAGTTCGCCAACCGGAAAGGGAAGCGAAAAGCGCATCGCCCGGCTAGCGCCCAACCGCACCCCGTCGGATGAAAAGAACGCCGCCTGGATTGCGACGACAAAAAACAATGACGCCCGGGTCGCTGGCCAGCATTCGGAACGCTTGCTCAGCAAGCTTCTTTTTCAACGTGCAACCACACGCCAGGCAGGAGCCGCATAACCAGACGGCAGACGTCGCCGTCGTCCTTTGAAGTCGAGGAACTTGTCATGAAATTTGCCCCTTCGCTCGTCACTCTGTTCTTCTGCACCCATGCGCTGGCAGTCACGCCGGGCACGAATTGGGAATACTCGGGTGAAACAGGCCCGGAGAACTGGGCGAAGCTCACGCCTGAGTTCAACGCTTGCAGCGGCAAGAACCAGTCGCCCGTCAACCTGGACGGTTTCGTCGAAGCCGAACTGGAGCCGTTGATGGTCAGTTATGCCGCCGGCGCGAGCGAAGTCGTCAACAGCGGTCATACCGTCCAGGTCGCCTACAAACCCGGAAGCACCCTTACATTGGATGGAAAGACCTTTCAGCTGATCCAGTTTCACTTCCACATGCCCAGTGAAAACCAGATAAAGGGGCAGTCCTACCCGCTGGAAGGCCATCTGGTACATGCCGACGAAGCAGGCAACCTGGCGGTGGTGGCCCTGATGTTCAAGGAGGGCGAGCAGAATCCGGTACTGGCGAAACTCTGGGACAGCGTGCCCGCTGAGGGCGACACGCAGCCGATCCCCACTGCCGTGAATATCCGAGACATGTTGCCGGCGGATCTGGATTACTACCGCTTCAGCGGCTCGCTCACCACGCCGCCCTGCTCCGAAGGGGTTCGCTGGCTGGTGCTCAAGCAACCGGTCGTGGCCTCGAGCGCACAGATTCAGGCCCTGACCGATGCTGTGGGCGAGGCCAACAACCGTCCGCTGCAGCCCGTCAATGCGCGGGTAATCCTGCAGTAAACCAACCGAGCCGAGCGGCTGCCGCCCCGCGATGGCCGGCTCGCTCCCGTCGTTCCAGGCTCATGACAGCCTGCCCCGCCGCGGCTACACTGCGCGCCGCGCGAACCGCCCAGGTTCGCCGCGCCGCCACCTTACCTCTGCCGGGGCTACCGGCCAGGACCTGTCATGATTCGCATCAACGAACTGCAACTGCCGCTCGATCACCCCGCTGAGGCCTTGCGCCAGGCCATCGTCATGCGCCTGAAGATCAGCGACACCGAACTGCTCGACTTCACCGTCTTCAAGCGCAGCTATGACGCGCGTAAGAAGAACAGCGAGATCACCTTCGTCTACATCATCGACGTCAGCGTGACCGACGAAGCGAAGGTGCTCGAGCGCCTGGCTGATGATCGCAACATCCGCATCTCGCCGGACACCGGCTACTACCCGGTCGGCCAAGCGCCCGAGGGGCTGAACGAGCGCCCGCTGGTAATCGGCTTCGGCCCGTGCGGCCTGTTCGCCGCGCTGACCCTGGCGCAGATGGGCTTCAAGCCGATCGTGCTGGAGCGTGGCCGTGACGTGCGCAGCCGTACCAAGGACACCTGGGCGTTGTGGCGCAAGAAGGTGCTGAGCCCCGAATCCAACGTGCAGTTCGGTGAGGGCGGCGCTGGGCTGTTCTCCGATGGCAAGCTCTACAGTCAGATCAAGGACCCGAAGTTCTACGGCCGCAAGGTGATGCACGAGTTCGTCCGCGCCGGCGCGCCGGAAGAGATCATGTTCGTCAGCAAGCCGCACATCGGCACCTTCCGCCTGACCGGCGTTGTCTCGACCATGCGCGAGGAAATCAAGGCGCTGGGCGGTGAGGTGCGTTTCGACAGCCGCGTGGTCGACTTCATCATCGAGGATGGCCGCATCCAGGGCGTGCGCATGGCCAATGGGGAAGAAATTCGCAGCCGTTACGTGGTGCTCGCCCTCGGCCACAGCTCGCGCGACACCTTCCGCATCTTGCATGAGCGCGGCGTCTATATCGAAGCCAAGCCCTTCGCCGTCGGCTTTCGCATCGAGCACCCGCAATCGCTCATCGACAATGCCCGCCTGGGCAAGTACGCCGGGCATCCAGAGCTGGGCGCGGCCGACTACAAACTGGTCTACCACGCCAAGAACGGCCGGGCGGTCTACAGCTTCTGCATGTGCCCGGGCGGCACCGTGGTCGCGGCCACGTCGGAGCCAGGCCGCGTGGTCACCAACGGCATGAGCCAGTACTCACGCAACGAGCGCAACGCCAATGCCGGCATCGTCGTCGGTATCAACCCGGAAGAGGACTTCCCCGGCGGCCCGCTGGCGGGCGTTGAGTTGCAGGAAAGGCTTGAATCGCACGCCTTCGAGCTGGGCGGCAGCGACTATTGCGCACCTGGCCAGCTGGTCGGTGATTTCATCCGCGGTCGTGCGTCCAGCGAATTCGGCGAAGTCGAACCCTCCTATAAGCCGGGCGTGCGGCTGGGCGATCTGGCGCCATCGCTGCCCGGCTACGTGATCGAGGCCATACGCGAAGCCCTACCGGCGTTCGGCAAGCAGATTCGCGGCTTCGACCGCCCCGACGCGATCCTCACCGGTATAGAAACGCGCACCTCTTCACCAGTGCGGATCAAGCGCGACAACGAGTCCCTGCAAAGCATCAACACCCGCGGCCTGTATCCCGCTGGCGAGGGCGCGGGGTATGCCGGTGGCATCCTCTCGGCCGGGGTCGACGGCATCAAGGTGGCCGAAGCGGTGGCCACGGCGATGCTGGCCGACCTGCAGGGATAACCTCTTTTCAAGCACGGTCAAGGTGGCCGAAGCGGTGGCCACGGCGATGCTGGCCGACCTGCAGGGATAACCTCTTTTCAAGCACGGACGACGGCGATGCCGTTCGTCCGTCTCTGCGGCTTGCCCTCGCGCCTATCTAACCCGTCTTTCGTCGCTTCTGCGGGACTCGCAGCCGTTGCCTGTGGCCGTGCCTGGGAAATTTGCAGTGACCTTTTCCGCCCGGTAAGGGGTCGACACTTTCACAGGGCTGCATCCGACTGCAGCTGACCCTCACGTATCGCGCACGAGCGAAACCGGATCAGGAGGCAACGTGGCGAAGGCAGCGAAAATCTTTGGAATCGTGCTGGCGGGCCTGGTGCTGCTCGCGGTGATTGCGGCAGTGCTGGTGCAAACGCAGTGGGCACGGGAAAAGATCGAAGCCCAACTGAGTCAGCGCCTGGATGGTCGCGAGGTAGAGATCGGCAACCTCGACATCGATTGGGGGTTTCCGCTAGGGATCAGCATAAGCAATGTTGAAATCGCCAACCCCGAGTGGGCCAAACACCCTTATATGCTCAAGCTTGATGCGATGCAGGCAGAGATCGATGTCGGTGCGCTCCTGACTGGCAACCTCAGCCTGCAGTTGCTCGAGCTCGAACAGCCTGAGATTCATCTGGCCCGGCAGGCGGATGGCCGCTCCAACTGGGCCGCGTTGACAAGCGAAGACAGCTCCAGCGACAGCAGCTCGCCAATCCAGCCCGATACCATCCGCATCCAGAACGGGCGACTCACCTATCGCGATGCCGCGCTGGACGCCGAAGTCACCCTTGATATCGCCACCACCGATAACGGCCCGGACCAGCGACAGCTCTCCGTCGAAGGCCAGGGCAGCGTGCAGGGCAAACCACTGCAACTGAGCCTGACTGGCGAGCCGCCCTCCCAGGCCTTGGCCAGCGGTGCACCCTATGCGGTGACGCTCGACGCCCAACTGGGCGAGATCCAGGCGCACTTCAACGGTGAAGCCAAGCAACTTCCGCAGCTCGATGCTCTGCAAGGAAAGCTAACGGTGAGCACGCCGGATTCGGCCGAACTGATGGCGTTCGATACTCCGGCTATCGACGTTCCGGCATTCGATTTCAACACTCAGCTCAAGCGAGATGGGCAGCGCTGGGCGTTGCAGGACATGGATCTGAAGACAGGCGAAAGCCACCTCACCGGCTCGCTGGTCCTGGAGCGTGGTGAAACGCCCGAACTGAGCGTGAAGATGCAAGGCAACAGGCTTGACCTCAATCGCTGGGGCGTAATGCGCTTGCTTAACGCCGAGCAGGACAGCACTCAATCGCACGCACAGGGTGACAAGCAATCGCTGCAACAGCGCGCTCAGAATCTGCTGCAGCCTTTGCGCCGTTATCGCGGCGAAGTGGACCTCAGCCTGGAGCAGCTCCTGTATGGCGATGCCGCGCTGAGCGACATCGTGCTCAAGGGCAGCTTGGCCGAGCAGCGTTTGAAGATCGACCAGCTACACGCCGAGCAAGGCGACGGGGCGATCAGCGCCAAAGGCGCCCTCGACCTGACGAAGAAGTCGCTGAGCGGAACGGTCGATCTCTCCATCAAGGAGCTGGATCTGGGCCGTGCACTTGAGCCACTGGGCTATCCGAAGCTGGGCACGCTGGATGGTGAGTTGCATGCGCAGCTGGGGCAGAACTCAGCCCATCTGAGCGACACGCACCTTACTTATGCAAACCCAGCTCGCGACCTGCGGATCGAAGTGGATGCCACCTCCACGGATTCCGGTCTGCTATTGACGGGCGAGGCCTGGCGCAACGAGGTGCCGCTGCAGTTCGAACTTGATGTCGGTGCGCTGGAAGCCTTGTTCGACGATCAACCCTATCCCGTCGAAGGCACGGTGACGTCGCGCGAAAGCAGCCTGAGCGTGAATGGCACCATCACCGATCCGCTGCAGTTCGAGGCGGCAAATCTTGCGATTTCGCTCGAAGGCCCGAACCCGGCGAACCTCAACCCGCTGACCGGCTTGAGCCTGCCTTCGCTGGCAGGCTACCAGCTGCGCGGTCAGCTCCTTTGGGAGAATCAGCAGTTGCGGCTGCAGGATCTGCGTGCGCAATGGGGCGAGAGCGACCTGAGCGGCGACGTTCGCCTCGACCTCAGCGGTCGCCCCATGCTCTGGGCCAATCTGCATTCCGATACCCTCCACACGTCAGACCTGAAAGCCCCCGACACACCGACCGACCCGAACGATGGGCAGGTATTCTCCGACGAATCGCTTGGCCTCGATGCACTGCGCGACCGCGACGCCATCGTCCGCTACGAGGCGGATTACGTGGTAGCCAAGGAAATACCTCTGAATGCGGTCGACTTCAAAGTCGAGCTGGACGAAGGCGTATTGGTAGCCGAACCCTTGAAGCTCGCCATTGGTAAAGGCAAGGCCAATGGCCGGCTGCGCCTGGACATACGGCCACCGCAACCAACGGGTGAACTGCACCTGGATATCACTAGCGTCAACTTGTCCCCTGTACTGCGCGAAGCTGACCTTCCGCAGGTAGCGCAGGACTCGGCCGGGACCATTGGCGGCCAGTTGGACCTGAACTTCAAAGGTCACTCCCTGGGCGAGATGGCGGCTGCACTCGATGGCAAGCTGGAACTTGCGATGTCTGGCGGGAAGCTGGATATGCTCGCTGTAGAGTTGCTCGGCCTGGATGGCGGGGAAGCAGCGCTGGCCGCGCTCGCTGACGACGATCAGGTGCCAATGAATTGCACCTACCTGCGTTTCGACTCGACAGATGGCATAGCCAAGCTGGAGCAGTTTTTTATCAGCACCACCGACAGCAACATCACTGGCGGGGGCACCATCAAGCTCGACAGCGAACGCCTAAACCTCGCATTCGAGGCTCACGCCAAGGACATCAGCCTGTTCTCAGGTAACTCACCTGTGGAACTGCAGGGCACTCTGAGCAACCCGCAGGTCAGCGTGGTAACTGGCGAATTGGCAGCCCGTGCCGTTGCCAGTGTGGCCGGCGCCTTGATAGCGCCGCCATTGGCCATTCTGCCTTGGCTGGAGGCTGGGCTCGGAGAAGGCTCTGGGGTCGGCTGCCGTAAGGCGCTGAATGAATTCGAACAGGGCACCGGGCCTTGAGATAACCCGGTGGCACGGATCAGTGATGTCCTGCCATCCACTCGGTCACCGTGCCATCGGTCTGCAGTTGCTCGAACGCGGCCTGGGTGCGTAGCACAACGTCGTCGGTCTGTCGGCTGTAAGCCATATAAAGCTGCGGAGGTGTTGGGATTAAAGACGTGCGGGCCCCTTATCCCAAGGCCCGCGGCTTCGCACAGTGGAATCATGCTCGGCCTTTAGTTCTTCATAATTGTGTTCGTACTTATTGCTCGACTGCAGATAGCGCTCGATGGCGAAGCGTTTGTCTTCAGATACCGCTCGCCGACGTCCTCCTTTACAGTAGCAATCTGATACTTACGCGCTTCTGGAATGTCCGCATGGCTCATCGCGAAGCGCGATGGTCTGATCGTGCTCCATGTCGCTCATGGAGCCGGTACCTCATCGTCGAGCAGGTCGGTTACCAAGCGCTTAAACTCTCGCCCGCACCTGCCGCGGGCTGATGCCGAACTGGCGCTTGAATGCCGTGGCGAAGTTAGCGGGACTGTTATAGCCGGCGCGCCAGGCGGCCTCGTTGACGCTGGCACCTTCGCGCTCCAATGCCTCCCGCGCCAGTTGCAGCCGGCGGGCACGCTGGTACTCGAACACAGTCATGCCCTTGAACTGGCGAAACTGCCGCTGCAGCGTGGTGGCATTGACGCCTACCTCCCGGGCGATGCGCTCCAGCGCCCAGTCGTCGGCCTCACCGCTGTCGAGGAGCGCGAGGAGGCGTTGCAGACGGCGATACTCCTGCGGGCGCAGGCCCTGTTCCGCCGGCGCCGAGCCATCACCCAGGCTGATCAGTGCCTCGCAGGCGATGTCCAGCGCGCGACTTTCCAGGTACAGGCCCTGAAGCAGCGGGTCATAGCCGGGCGGGTTGAGCATCTGCTCGGCCAGCGTCAGCAGCCGCGCCGAGGGCTTCCAGATGCGCGGCGCCAGGTGGCTGTCCATGAAGCGGCGGATCGCGCCATCGCTCGAGACGACACCCTCCCCACCCCCTTCGAACCAGTCCGGCGTCAGGCTCACCACCAGCTTGCGGATATGACTGCCGCGGCGCGCCTGGCGGCGGAACAGCACTGGCTCGTTCATCGAAACCGCCACGCCCTCGGGGGCACGCTGCGACGCCGGCTGACCGAGTGTCAGCGACAGATCGCCATAGCTGACCCGGCTCTGGCCCTGCATAAAGAGCACGAACGACACCCGCGGGCCAACCACGTTTTCGGTGACGAAATCCTGCAGCTCTTCGCAATCGGACCAGTGCAGCGACAGGCCATCACGCAGCTGCGCCCACTTCACTCGGCCGTAGAGCAGGCGGTCGTCATCCTCGTTGGGCAGGCGCAGCCCCGGCCTGCTCATGGCCGGCAACTCATCGCCACGAATGATGTGATCAGCTTGATTCATGCGGCGCTGCGCCTCGATCTGACGGGATTGCAAAGCAAATGTTCGGCCCCGCAAAGGTTCGCGAAGCGGCTGGGTGGCAGACTACGCTCCGACATTCCTTGATGCAAATCGTTATCATTAAGTAGTGCGAACGTTTGCCAACACGTCGCCGCCGCTGCGACAGGAGCCGCCCATGGACAGAATTCTCCGCACCTCAAGCCTAAGGCCATTGCTGCTCGCCGGCCTGCTCGGCCCGTTTCCGTTGAGCGCCCTGGCGCAGAGCGTCGCTGCCCGAGCCGAACCGGTGCAGCTGGAGAGCATCACCGTTGAAGGCAACCGCCTGTATGACATGCCGTCTTCGGAGCAAAGCGGCGGCTACACCGTGCCGGCCGCCACCGTTGGCACCAAGACGCCGGCCGAACTGCGCGACATTCCGCAGTCGATCAGCGTGTACACCAGCGATTACATCCGCGACCGCCAGTTCGTGAACCTGGATGACCTGGCCAAGTACTCCACCGGCCTGCGCACCCTGAGCAACGACAGCGGTCGCTCGTCGATCTATGCGCGCGGCTACGAGTACGACGAATTCAACATCGATGGCCTGCCCGCCCCGATGGCCAGCATCAACGGCACGCTGCCGTCGCTGTCGCCGTTCGATCGGGTCGAGGTCATGCGCGGGCCGTCCGGGCTGTTCAACAGCACCAGCGAGATGGGCGGCATCGTCAACATGGTGCGCAAGCGCCCGACCCGCGAATTCCAGGGCAGCCTGACCGGGCGCTACGGCAGCTGGGACACCCATTACCTGGAAGCCGACCTGTCCGGCCCGATCGACGAGCAGGGGCGCGTGCGCGGCCGTACGGTGATCTCCCGCGCCGAGACCAACGGCGAGGTCGACTACAACGCCAACACCAGCGAGAGCTTCTACGGCGCGCTGGACATCGACTTGTCCGACGACACCGTCATGTCCTTCGGGCTGATTCACCAGACCAAGGACATCCTTCCGCACAACGGCTATCCGGCCGCCATCGACGGCAGCCTGGAAGACTTCAGTCGCTCGACCTACCTGGGAGCCGACTGGGGGGATTTCGACAGCCGCGGCACCGACGTCGTCGCCGAGCTGACCCATCGCTTCGACAATGGCGGCTACGGTCGCGTGGCGGTGCGCGGCTCCAGGCGCGCGACCGATTACCTCTATGCCTTCACCGCGCGCAACGTCAACAGCGGCGCCACCAGCCTGGCCTACACCGCCCGCGATCTGGAGCAGGACACCCTCGCCGTCGATGCCAACTACAGCCAGCCATTCGAGCTGCTCGGGCAGGTCAGCGAGTTCGTCATCGGCAGCGATTTCAAGCGCTACGAGACCGAGTACGCGGACGCCCGCGGCAATCTCGGCGCCATCGACGTCGCCAGCTACCAGCCGGGCGACACCAGCAAGCCGAACGTCACCTTCGGCACACCGACCGAAACCGATGAGCGCGAAGCCGGCCTCTACGCCAAGCTGACCTTCCGCCCTATCGAGCGCCTGGCGCTGATCGGCGGCGCCCGCGTCAGCAGCTTCGAAGGCGAGAACAGCAGCGCCACGCAGGATGTACGCGAATCCGGCTATGTCACGCCTTACGGCGGCCTGGTGTTCGATCTGGATGACCAGCACTCCCTCTACGCCAGCTACTCACAGGTATTCAAGCCGCAGAGCGAGGCCGGTGCCGACGGCCGCATCATCGACCCGCGCGAAGGCGAGCAGTACGAGGTGGGCATCAAGGGCAGCTATTTCGGCGGCGACCTGAACGCGCGCATCACCGCCTTCCAGCTCACCGACGAGAACCGCGCGGCCGGCGCCATCGATGACAGCGGCACGCCGATCAGCGGCGTCTACGAGGCCACCGGCAAGACCCGCATCCGCGGTGGCGAATTGGAAATCAGCGGCTACCTGACCCCCGACTGGGAAGTGCTGGCCGGCTACACCTACATGAAGACCGAGAACCTGGCCGGTGACAACAACGCGCTCTTCGCGCTGATGCCCCAGCACCAGGCCTCGCTGTGGACCAAGTACACCCTGCCCGGCGGCGCCCTGCGCGGCCTGGGCATCGGCGGCGGCGTGACCGCGATGAGCGACTACTACATCGAACGCGCCGGCAGCCCGCGCCTGAGCGCACCGGGATATGCAGTGGTCGACGCCAAGCTGTCCTACCCGATCACCGACAAGCTGACCGGCACCTTCGACGTGAACAACCTGCTCGACCGCAAGTACTACTCGCGGGTCGGCAGCGTCGGCACCTTCAACTTCTACGGCCCGTCACGCAGCTTCACGGTGGGCGCCCGTTACGAGTTCTGATCCACCTAGCCGCCTGCGTCCGTACGCGTGGGCGGCCGACTTCCGGAGATCACCATGCCCCATTTTCACGCCCAGGTGGCGACACCCCGCGCGTCACGCAACATGACGCGGCTGTGCAAACACTTCGCGCACAAGGCCGAAGTCCAGCTGGATGATCGTCAGGCGCAGGTCGAATTCGCCTTCGGCCAGTGCCGGATGCTTGCCGATGACGAGCGACTACTGATCGACTGCCAGGCCGAGGCCGGCGAGGCGGAAAAGCGCCTGCGCTTCGTCATCGACGACCACCTCCATCGCTTCTCGGGCGAGGAAGCACTGAAGGTGAACTGGCTGGACGGGCCGCTGCCGCCAGGCCACAGGCAGGTCGAGCCATGAAAGGCGCGCTGCTCGTCCTGCTGGCTGGTATGGGGCTTGCCGCCGTACAGGCGCACGCCGGGGAAGAAGCCGGCTGGCAGCCGGTTCGACTGCCGCACAGCAACCAGCGTGACCTGCATTCGCAACGCACCGGCAAGGACTACCGCATCTTCGTCTCTGAGCCGCGACACGCGCCACCGCCGGGTGGCTATCCGGTGCTCTATGTGCTGGATGGCAACGCCCTGTTTCCGGGGCTGGCGATCCAGGCCCAGGCGCTGGAGGGTCGACCCGACCCAAGCCTGCGCGATTCGGTACTGGTGGTTGGCATCGGCTACCCCGGCGAGGCCCTGTACGACTTCAAGGCGCGCGCCGAGGATTACACACCCAAAGCCGAGGATCGCCAGCGCCTGCCGGGCCGCGAACCGCCGCCATCGGGCGGTGCCGATGACTTTCTGGCCTTTATCGAGCACGAACTCAAACCGCTGATCGCCCAACGCTACTCGGTCGATGTGCAAAGGCAGACCCTGTTCGGCCATTCCTACGGCGGCCTGTTCACCCTCTACACACTGTTCACCAAGCCGCAGGCATTTCAGGGCTATGTGGCCGCCAGTCCGTCGATCTGGTGGTACCAGGGCTATGTCAAACGCACGCTCGAAGCGTTCGAACGGCGTCTCGCAGGCCAGCCCGTCGGTGCGCGCCTGCTGGTCACGGCTGGCGGTGCCGAAGAGCCCGCGGCGGATGCCGCCATGGACGACCCGCGCCAGCGCCATATGGCCGAACGGCGCATGGTCGGCAATGCCCGGGATCTGGTCGACCGCCTGCAGCGGCTGTCCAGCAACGGCCTGCACAGCGAATTCCAGCTGTTCCCGGGAGCCAACCACGGCACCAACGCCGCACACAGCTCGGTCGTGGCACTGGCGTTGGCGGCCGCGATCGGCCGCCAGCCATCCCGCGATAGGGACGACTGAGGATGGCGAAAGCGACGAGAACCGACCAGTCAGCCGGCCAGGGTAAGTGCTGACAAATGCCCGGTGCTAGAGTCGGCGTTGCCTTTTCCATCACTGGAGACACCATGCGTCCTCTTTTCAATGCCCTGCTGCTGGCCCTGCCGCTCTCGCTCTCGTCACTGGCCCTTGCCGCCGAATCGCCTGCCGGCCGCTGGCAGACCATCGACGACGAAACCGGCAAGCCTAAGTCCATCGTCGAAATCCAGCAGGCCGCTGACGGCACGCTGAGCGGCAAGGTCGCCGAAGTTCTCAAATCGGATCACGGGCCGAACCCGGTCTGCAGCGAATGCGACGGCGAGCGCAAGGATCAGCCCATCACCGGCATGACCATTCTTTGGGACCTCAAGCCGGACGGCGGACAGGCCTGGAGCGACGGCACCATCCTCGACCCGGCCAAGGGCAAGACCTACCGCGCCAAGGCCAAGCTGCTCGAAGGCGGCGACAAGCTGGAGGTCCGCGGCTACATCGGCATCGAGGCGCTAGGCCGAACGCAGACCTGGATTCGCCAGTAAGCTCGCTCGGTATCCGAGAGCCGGGCCGCCCGCCCGGCTCCCGGACTGCACGGTGGCGCCAGGCCAGGGTCGAACCCTGCATGCACTCACTTGCCCTTCGCCTCCCGCACCCATCGAGCCCCCGCCCTCGCCGCGCACTCTGCCTGGCGATGCTGTTTCTTCTCTGCCCCCTGGCAGTCGCCGATACCCGGCTGACCGCCGTACTCGAGCAGGCCGAGCGCCTGGAGCAGCTGCAAACCCTGATCATCGCCCAGCGTGGCGAGATCCTTGCCGAGCGCGGTTACCGCGGGCATCGCACGACCACGCCGAGCAACATCAAATCCGCGTCCAAATCGGTGATTTCCGCACTGGTCGGCATCGCCATCGACAAGGGCGTCATCAAGAGCCTCGAGCAGCCCATTGCAGAGCTGCTGCCAGCCGACCTGCCCGGCAAGCCCGATCCACGCCTGCAGCAGGTGACGGTTGGCAACCTGCTGGGCATGCAGGCCGGACTCGGATCGACCTCCGGGCGCAACTACGGCGCCTGGGTGGCGAGTCGCAACTGGGTTCGTGCGGCACTGGCACGACCGTTCGAGGCCGACCCCGGCACGGCGATGATCTATTCGACGGGCTCCAGCCATCTGCTCTCGGCAATCCTTACGCGCCGCACCGGTAAATCCACATTGCAGCTGGCGCGACAGTGGCTGGCGCCACTCGACGACTTCGCCATCAGCGCCTGGAAGCGCGACCCGCATGGCATCTACCTGGGCGGCAACGAGATGGCGATGACGCCCCGCTCGCTGCTGGCCTTCGGCGAGCTCTACCGCCGCGCTGGGCTCACGGCCTCGAGCGAACGGCTGCTCTCGCAGGACTGGATAGAAGCGTCCTGGACACCCCGCACCCGCTCGCGCTACACCGGACACGGCTACGGCTATGGCTGGTTCATCACCGAGCTGGGCGGAGAAGCGGTTCGCTATGGCTGGGGCTATGGCGGGCAGATGGTCTACGTGGTGCCGGGCCTCGAGATGACAGTGGTGATGACATCCAACACCCAGCAGCCCTCCAGCGGCGCCATGGGGCATCGCGACGCGCTGCACCGGCTGCTCGGCGAGATCATCGGCGCGCTGGGTGGCACACAGGTCAGGTAATCTTGAGCCTGTTTCACTGCTTGCATGGAAGCGGTATTTATAAATGGCTCTTTACAAACGGACGTACGGAAGCTCGGTACATATACGAATTTACGAGCCCTTGCCGACATAGCTTGTAAAGCTGCTGATGTAAAATAATCGTCCCTGACTCAACCAACGCAGGTCAACACAACCTCTGCGCGTCGTGCGTCAATTGCATCGCCGTCCCATCGTAAGCGCTCCATAAACCCCACTTTCAACTGAGCTATCCGTTCCCGGATGCTGGGCTCCCTGTTATCCCCGGTGGAGCCCCGTCATGATGCGTCCCGACGCCAAGGTGCAGAAGGTCTACCTCTATCCAAGCCCGTCGACTTCCGCAAATCTATCAATGGCCTGGCCGCTCTGGTCGCACTGGACATCAAGGTGGAAGTGGTCAACCCGGTGCTGTTCGTGTTCCTCGACCGCACCCGTAGCCAGGTCAAGATCCTCTACTGGGAGCGCAATGGCTTCTGCCTGTGGCTAAAGCGCCTGGAGGCCGAGCGCTTCAAAACCAAGCCCGATGTCAGTGACGAGCCCATCGAACTGACGGTGGACGAGCTGAACTGGCTGCTCGACGGTATCGACCTGTGGCGTAACCGACCGCACCAGGTGCTGACGCCGCGTTTCGTGGCCTGAGCCGGTATAAATCCACGGTCATGATTGCGTGCCCTAAACACTCCCCGATGACCCTGCCGCGCTCAAGCAGTTGCTGTTAGACGTGCTGCAGGCGCGTCAATTTGATCTGGACAAGGTCACTCAGCTCCAAGAACAGGTCGCCCTGCTGCGGCATAAACTATTCTCGCCCAAGTCCGAGCGCAGCCCTGAGGAGGCCGGCGCACCGCAGTTGGCCATGTTCAACGAGGCCGAAGAGCTGATCGACGAGCCGGCCGCCGTTCCAAGCGAAGCCGAAGAAGTCGTCGCGCCGGTCAAGCATCGCGGCAAGCGCAAGTCGTTGCCAGCCAACCTGCCACGTGTGGAAATCACCCACGAACTGCCCGAGCACGAATTGACCTGTGCCTGCGGCGTCTGCAAACAGGTCATCGGCGAGGCAACCAGCGAGCAGCTGGAGATCATTCCGATGCAGCTGCAGGTGATTCGTCATGTGCGCAAGACTTACGCCTGCAAGGCCTCCGCGCCAGTGACTGCCGACAAGCCGGCCCAGCTGATCGAAAAGAGCCTGGCCAGCCCCAGCGTGCTGGCGATGCTGTTGACCATCAAGTACGCCGACGGCATACCGTTGTACCGCTTCGATAGGATGCCCAGCCGTCACGGCGTCGACATCCCCCGCCAGCCCCTGGCGCGCAGCGTGATCCAAAAGTGGCGAGCAACTGCAACCGCTGCTCAACCTGATGCGCGACAAGCTGCTGGAGTACTCGGTTGCACAGCGATGAGACGCGTCTACAGATGATGCACTAGCCGGGGCGCGATCCCTGCGCGCAATCCTGGATGTGGGTGCAAAGCGGTGGGCCGCCGGACAAGCCGGTGATCCTTTTCGACTACACCACCAGCCGCGCGCAGGAGGTGCCGTTGAGCCTGCTTGACGGCTACCGCAGCTACCTGATGACCAACGACTACGCCGGCTACAATGCTGTGGCCGCACGAGAGGGCATCGAACGCCTGGCTTGCTGGGCGCATGCGCGACGCAAGTTCGTCGGAGCCCAAAAGGTACAGCCCAAGGGCAAGACCGGCCGCGCCGACATGGCGCTGAACTTGATCAACAAGCTCTACGGCGTCGAGCGTGACCTGAAGGACGCTGACAACAGCGAACGCTTCGACGTTCGCCAGCAACGCGGCCAGCCACTGCTCGGCCAACTCAAGGCCTGGCTGGACAAGAGCCAGCCGCAGGTCGCCGGGCAGACAGCCTTGGGCAAGGCGGTGAACTACCTGGCCAGCAACTGGAGCCGTTTGGTGCGCTATGTCGAAGGCGGCCACCTGCCGATCGACAACAACCGTGCCGAGAAGGCCACCCGTCCCTTCGTCATCGGCCGCAAGAATTGGCTGTTCAGCGACACGCCCAAGGGCGCCACTGCCAGCGCGCAGATCTACAGCCTGATCGAAACCGCCAAGGCCAGCGGGCACCTTAATGCCTGGCTGCGCCACATCCTCGAGCGCCTGCCAGCGTCGAGTAGCGTTGACGATTACGAAGCGCTGCTGCCGGGAACTGCCCACCAACGACTGCATCCTGACTGGCTAACCCTGCTGACGGTAGGAGGGGTTTATGGATCGCTTACGTCCCATCCCGCAATCTGGCGTTAGGCGAAGCCATAAGCTTTCGCCGGTCTGCTGGCTGCTACCGCGCACGCCCAATCGAACGTTAGCTTTTTACGCCCAAAGACAAACCCCCGATTCTCTTACGAGGATCGGGGGTTTGGTGTAGAAGCTTGACGATGACCTACTCTCACATGGGGAAACCCCACACTACCATCGGCGATGCGTCGTTTCACTACTGAGTTCGGGATGGGATCAGGTGGTTCCAACGCT